>LWDU01033345.1_pt1 | contig 66163 bp, 46 predicted proteins | sample 727161 | NCBI WGS metagenome assembly LWDU01 (sample SAMN04566230, study PRJNA314399) | hydrothermal vent metagenome | isolation source: deep sea hydrothermal plume seawater | place: Mexico: Gulf of California, Guaymas Basin | collected 2004-07-11 | reverse complement strand
ATATTCAACGCTAGGAGTTTGAATCGTGGCAAAACAACTTTTGTTTGAAGACAACGCGCGTTCTCGGATGTTGCGTGGTGTAAATAAACTAGCTGACGCAGTAGCCGTCACTATGGGGCCTACGGGGCGCAATGTCATTATTGACAAATCTTTCGGTGGCCCGACGGTTACCAAGGATGGCGTTACGGTAGCCAAAGAAATCGAATTAGAGGATCGTTTTGAAAACATGGGCGCGCGATTGGTTGTTGAGGTTGCTCAAAAAACCTCAGATCTCGCTGGCGATGGTACAACAACGGCAACCGTCTTGGCACGGTCCATCTATAAAGAAGGCTTGCGGAACATTGTTGCCGGTAGCAATCCCATGTCGGTACGCAAAGGTATCGAAAAAGCAGTCGTTGCTGCTCAACGCGAATTGTTGAGTATGGCTCAACCCGTTTCTAGCAAAGAAGAAGTCGCTCAAATTGGCTCGGTCAGTGCAAATAACGACGATTCGATCGGCGATCTATTAGCTGACGCTCTACAGCGAGTTGGCAAAGATGGCGTCATTACTGTCGAAGAAGGTAAAACCGCCGAAACAACCGTCGAATTTGTTGATGGTATGCAATTCGACAAAGGCTATATCTCCCCATACTTTATCAATCGTCAAGCTGAAATGGATTGTGAACTTGAGGATGCTTACATTCTTATTCACGAAAAGAAGATCAGTAATTTGCAAGCGTTAGTTCCCGTGCTTGAAAAAGCAAGTGGCACTGGCAAACCACTTTTGATTATCGCCGAAGATGTTGATGCAGAAGCATTAACACTGCTTGTTGTCAACAAACTACGGGGTGTCCTAAATGTGTGTGCTGTGAAGGCTCCAGGATTTGGTGATCGACGTAAAAATATGCTAGGTGACATCGCCACGTTAACCGGCGGAACGCTTGTTAGTGAAGATCTTGGCATGCAGCTTGAAAATCTAACGCTTGAACAACTCGGAAAAGCCCGTAAGATCACGGTCGACAAAAGTTCGACTATATTGGTAAACGGAGCTGGCAAGCGAGCGGACATCGACTCGCGGGTTGAGCAAATTAACAATCAAATGGCTCAAACGGAAAGCGAATACGACAAAGAGAAATTCCAAGAACGCTTGGCGAAACTCTCAGGTGGCGTAGCCGTTATTTCTGTCGGTGCTGAAACCGAAACCGATATGAAACAGAAAAAGGCTCGGATCGAAGACGCCTTGCACGCTACGCGTGCTGCAGTTGAAGAAGGAATCGTGGCCGGCGGCGGCGTGGCACTTCTTCGTTGTCAAAAGGCTGTCGAAGAAATACGAAGCTCAACTCGTGGTGACGAAAAAATCGGTGTCGATATTATCCTTAATGCACTCGATGCGCCACTGCGTCAAATCGCCGATAATGGCGGAATCGACGGTTCCGTTGTTGCCGATAATGTACGAGCCAAGAAATCGCCAGTATACGGATACAATGCGAACACTGGCAAATACGGCGACATGTTAGTTGCTGGAGTTATCGATCCTGTCAAAGTTGTACGTACAGCGTTGGCCAACGCAGGTAGTATTGCTGGTTTGATGCTGACGACCGAAGTTTTGGTGACCAACTTCGATGCTGATGACAAAGACAAGCAAAAGGTTGAGGGAAGCGTAAGTTAGTGAACACGAGACTTATGTAACACCTCGGTCAAACCTAATGCAATTTGGTTTAACAAAGCCGCCTCCCTCTTGGATGGGGGCGGCTTTTTCAATTTTAGGTGTTCGCTACGGTATTGGAATTGTCGAAACTCAATTGCGCCAATACATGGCCCGTATGACAGTAAGACGAATTAGGATTGTGATTAACTAGCTATGGCTCAAAAACGCGATTTCTATGAAGTACTTGGCGTTGCTCGCGATGCGCCTAAGAACGTGATCTCAAAAGCCTACCGTAAACTAGCGATTCAATATCACCCGGACACGAATCCAGATGATGAAGACGCCATTTCTAAGTTTAAAGAAGCCGCTGAGGCTTACGAAGTTCTAAGCAATGCTGAGAAACGTCAACGCTATGATCAATATGGACACGCGGGCTTGGACGGTATGGGCGGAGGTGCGGCATCGAGCGTAGAAGATATCTTTGAAGCTTTCGGTGATCTATTTGGCGGTGGCGGTGGCGGTGGCATTTTCGACGGTATTTTTGGCGGTGGACGAAGACAAAATCGCGTGCGTCGAGGCGGTGATATTCGCTGTGACGTGACGCTTGATCTTGAGGAAGCAGCCACGGGTTGTGAGCAAACACTGGAAGTTGTTCGCAATGAGGTTTGTGACAGTTGTGATGGATCCGGCGGCGCGCCTGACGCGGAACGCGAGCTGTGTACACGCTGTGACGGAAATGGACAAGTTATTAAGTCTGCAGGTATTCTGCGTGTGCAGACTACCTGCCCGTCCTGCCAAGGACAAGGCGAGGTGATATCTGCGGCATGTGAAGAATGTCGTGGGCAGGGTGTTATGCCGCAAACAAATGAAATCACGATAAGTATACCGGCGGGAGTTGATGATGGGACTCGAGTGCGGATGACCGGGCAGGGCGAACCAAGTCCCGATGGCGGACCCAGTGGGGATTGTTATTGCTTCATCGAAGTCCGTCCACATCGAGTGTTTCAACGCCATGATGAACATCTAATCGTTCGGCTGCCAGTAACATATGCGCAATCTGTGTTAGGCGCTGAGGTCGAAGTACCGACACTGACGGGGCGTGAAGTATTAACGATTCCTGCTGGTACGCCCTCGGGCGAGACATTTCGTTTACGAGGACACGGAGTGCCGCATGTTCATTCTAGGCGGCTAGGTGATCTGTTGGTGCAAACCTATATTGAAGTGCCGGAAAAAATCAGCGACCAACAACAACAATTGCTGAGGGATCTGGCTGAAATGGAACAAACAGAGGTTGCTCCGCAACGCAAAGGCTGGCTGGACCAACTAAAAGATTTATTTACTATATCCGATTCTCAAGAATCGACTAATTGAGTGCGGCAATGGATTGAGGCAAATGATATGAGCAACGATGAATTTGAGGAAAAAGAAGCCACTAGTGCGAGTGATGCTAATGGGCCACCGCTGGATGACGTCATCGAAGATATTGTTGATGCGCTCGCCGAAGATCAGGTGACGGACCCCGAAGTGGAGTCTGAGCAAGAACAAGAGATAGAGGCGGTAGAAGAAATAGTCGAAGAGTTGACTGTTGAGCAACAATTAGCGCAAGCCTGTGACAACAATATGCGATTGTTAGCCGAAATTGATAACTTGCGAAAAAGATCTCAGCGAGATATGCAGCAGCAATTGAAATACGCAGCCATGCCCGTGATTTCAGAAATGCTGAGCGTGATCGACGATTTGCATCGAACGTTAGAAGCGAGCCAAAGTGGTGGTGATGTAGATGCTTTTACAGGCGGAGTTGAGATTGTTGTTCAGAGTTTTACGTCCGTTCTAGAAAAGTATCAGTGCCTAGCAATCAAGGCAGAAGCGGGTGAAGCGTTTGATGTGAAGTTGCACGAGGCGATAAGCTTGCAAGTGAGTGATCAATATGATGCGAATGTGATATTGGCTGTGGTGCAACAGGGGTATCAAATGCATGATCGTGTAATTCGCCCGAGTCAAGTTATTGTTTCCAGTGGACCAGCAGTGGATGAAACTGCGTCAGGCGAATAAATTAATTGGTGAAACCGCCCGCTGATTTAGAGAGAAATATATTATGCCAACCTATGATTATGAATGTGACGCTTGCGGGCACTTATTCGAACTGTTTCAAGGTATCAACGACCCACTCAAGCGTAAATGTCCGGAGTGTAAAAAATTGAAATTGCGGCGGTTGTTTGGAACAGGTGCTGCGATATTGTTCAAAGGTTCGGGTTTTTACGAAACGGACTACCGTAGCGATTCCTACAAGAGCGATGCAAAAAAAGCAAGTTCCGCGGAAAAGAAATCGAAAGCGGACGCTAGTTCGAGTAAGAAATCTAGTAAAAGCTCGGATAGTAAGCCGAGCTCATCGGGTAGTTCCTCTGACAAGGGCAGTGATTCAAAATCGTAACGAGATATTGATGTGCTTGAATTGGATTTGAGTTTCGATTGTTAACGTGGACTTTTATTGCGAAGAAACAGTAGAATACGTGTCAGATATGGGCTGCAGAAAAGTACGGAGTGAATGATGGCGGTAATTGAATGTGGGACCTGTCAAAAAGAATTTGATACACAAAAGTCACCGGCAGCGCCGTTCTGTTCACATCGTTGCCGCCAAATTGATTTGGGGCGGTGGTTAAATGAAGAATATGGTTTACCTGTCGAACCGACCGAAGAAGAACCGCTGCATGATTCGCAAGAGATTCAAGAGGAAGTAGAGTGACGCGTGAGTTCTTAGCTTGCGCCCTTACTTGAATAGATTTTCGGTTTGAACAAACAGTAGCAAGGAATGTAAAATGGCACAACAATATGAAGTAGTCAAAGGAATTGACTGGCGACAAGTGTTTCCGGCGTCCGTGCTCACTCGCTGTTTTCGTGTCGCGATTAGCGTCTCTGTTTTGTTACTAGCAACGCTGGGTGTTTGCTTGACTCAAGCTGGATGGCAGTTGTCACAGTCTGTGTTTGCAGCCCAAAGCGTCCCGCTGCAAGCTCCTGTTGGTGATTTGACAAAATCTGAAAAACCGGGAGACGTAGCACAAGGTTTCTGGGATGCATTAGAAACCGGCGATGGACCAGCGTGGGTTGGCACGCAGTTTTGCGATTACGTCGATAAAGAGCATTTGGCCAATGGCTCGATTCAGGGTAAAAACGCATGGGCCATTTGTATCGTCGATGCGTTTTGGCTGCTTTTGGTATGGTCTTTTGTCGGTGGGACGATTACTCGAATCGCCGTAGTCCAAATTGGTCGCGGGGAACGTATTGGATTGAAGGAAGCGTATTGTTTTGTGAGAGGCAAATTTGTCTCCTACTTAATGTCTCCCTTGTTTGTATTGGTTGCCTGTGCTGTCTTATCGTTACCGATTTTGGGAATCAGCGCTTTATTGAACTTTAACATTGGTGTTGTGCTCGCTGGTGTGTTGTGGGTGTTGGTGGTCATTGCCGGTATTGCGATTGCTGTGTTATTGACGGGCCTGTTTTTTGGCTGGCCGTTGATGTGGCCCACGATCAGTGCGGAAGAATCAGGAGATGTATACGAAGCGACAAGTCGTAGTTTTGCTTACACTTTCCAAGCGCCTTTACAGTACTTTGGCTACGCGTTGATCGTTTGCGCGATTTGGGTTCCGGGCGTCGTGATTGTTCAGAGTTTCGCAGTTTTGGTTGAACAGGTCGTGTTTACGGTGGCCGGCATTTCTGGTGGTGCTGCGATGCAGGACGTGCAGCAATTTATCGAGACAGGCGCGACGAGTGAGGAAAGTTCCACGTATGTGCTAGGTGCTAATATAATTGGCGGTATTCACTGGATTGGGCACGTCGTTGCCGATGCATTTTGTATTAGTTTCTTCTTTTGTTCATCTGCCGGCGTCTATTTGTTATTGCGACGATTTGTAGATCAAACGGAAATTGACGAAGTGTTTGTAGTTGATGAAAAAACCAAATATGGTTTGGAAGACTTGTTACAGCAGAGCGCTGAGGATGCTGCACCGACTGCGTCTGATGAAGGGACCGACTGATTAATGGCTCAAGTACTTTTTTTGTCGGATGATTTGATGTTCGGGTCGCGAGTGGCCCATGCTGCCTCGATGCAAAATGTATCGCTGCAAACGGTGTTGCAATTGGACCAATTACCTGAGGCACTGCAATATATCGATGTTGAACGAATTATCTTAGATTTATCCTGTACGGCGTTTATTCCGGCGCATGTAATGGAAGTCGTCGAATCTTCGGATCGCGAACCGCGCACGATGGCATTTGGATCGCATGTTCAGCAAGAGAAGTTAGAAATAGCGAACGCCGCGGGGTTTGATGAAGTTGTCAGTAATGGGCAATTCAATGAAATGCTACCGAGGTTGTTTACCGAAACTTGAACGGTCACCAGTGCATGGATTGTGAGCTTTAACGCCGTCTACAATGCTTCGGGCCCGGTAACAGCGGCGCCGAGATCATAAGCTTCGCCGAGCGGCAGGACGAATATTTTCCCGTCACCGATATTGCCTTCTGGCCCCGTCTTGGCAGCTTTGCAAATCGTATCAATCGCACGCTCAACAAAATCGTCGTTGACGGCAATTTCTAATGTTATCTTACGTAGCAAATGCGTTTTGTACTCCATTCCGCGGAACATCGCTGTTTGTCCTCGTTGCCGAGCAAAACCGTGGGCATCGCAAACAGTCATGCGGGATATGCCAGATTTTTCTAGTGCGGCCTGTACTGCTGCTAGCCGCGTCGGTTGTATAATGGCAACTATTAACTTCATCTGATTCGATGCTTTAGCGGTTGGTTCTACCTAATGTCTGTTTCAATTATACGAGTTCTTCAAAATTATGGTATTGGGCATGCCGCGTCTAACTCGAATAGTCAGGAGATCAAAGCGTTGGGGTCAGCTGGTGGCTTTAGTGGTGCGGAGTTTTGGAAGATCACCATCGGGCCGACTGAGTATTGTTTGAGACGTTGGCCACACAGCAAGCCGACTCGCTCTCAAGCAGATGTGATCTACTCGACGCTCGAATATGTCCGACAACATTCGGATTTGCCGCTAGCGTTCCCAATTCAAACCGTTCACGGTGAACCAATGTGTCGAGCGGACGATTCTAATTGGGAGCTGTCTCTCTGGATGCCTGGGAAGCCTATCGCGGAAACTCAAATCAATGATGACCAATTGCGTGCGGCTGCACGGGCACTCGCTGAATTTCATAATACAACAAGTTCGTTATCACAGCAGCAGGGAGCGTCACCAGCAATCGAATTTCGTTGCACAATGATAGATCGTTTGTGGGCGACGCAATTGGAGCAACTGCAAGCAACTCAAGACTTATCAGGCGTTGTTGACACCGGTGTTAAGAAGATGCTGTTACAACAATTTAGGTATCAAGCCCATGCACTGCGGCAACAACTAGAATTGCTGCGCAGCGTACCTGTTTTGCAAATACCAATTTTTGGTGATGTTTGGTCCGATCATGTCTTCTTCAATGAAAATGAAGTAAGTGCAATACTCGATTTCGGAGCGATGAAGATAGAGAGTCCCTGCCTCGATATCGCTCGGCTGTTTGGTAGTTATGCCGATTATTCGGCGGAAGCATTACGTCGTGGGATTAGCTATTACAGCGAATTTCGAGAGCTAAACGACTTGGAACTTGGTCTAATCGAACTTTATGATCGAGGATACGTACTATTGGCAGGCATACAGTGGTTGATATGGGTTGAGATAGAGCAGCGAGTCTTCGTGGACAATGAGGCGGTTCGACAGCGATTGCAAAGACTTGTGCGTCGTTGTGAACCTGCAATTTAACCAAGCAATAATGGGCAATTCTTTCTAGCTATAGCATGGTTTATCATTGTTCTATTAGAATGGATGCTTCACTGCTCGGCGGTGAATATTGCAATGTTTGTTAGCAAATGACAACGAGGAGCAGAAGATTGAATATTAAAGGGAATAGGTTGCAGCGATTTGTAATGATACTGATTGCAATGCTGGTATCAGTGTCTGTTGCAACTGATATTGCGCTGGCTCAGCCGGGTGCCGCTGATACGGATAGTTCTCCCGACGAAATAAAATCAATTGGCGAATTAATTGGCGACCCACCTCCGGCAGGAGCGTTTGGTGGATTTGGCGATGGGTTTGGAGATCCGTCCGGTCCCCTAGTTAGCGGCAGTGCAAGTTATTTCATCGATGCAAAATCGGGCACAGGACAAATCCGGTTTAGGGTTACTGTAGTGGACGGGTACCACATTTATTCATTGGGGCAGAAACCTGGTGGCCCGTTTCCCACGCAACTCATTGTGAGCGGCAGTGGTGCAGTGGAGGTTGTTGGCGTAGTTCGCGGTGACAAGAAACCTGAAATACATCATTACGACGTTTACAATGATTTAGATGTTGAGGAGATCAAGGGAACGATTAATTGGTGGATTCCAATTCAAGTAGACACGACGCAACTAGCGGACGGTGGACAGTTAGAAGTGGTTGTTGCTCTTGATGGACTCGCGTGTACGGACGACCTCGGCACGTGTACTCCCCAAAATTTGCGGATCGTTGCCGAATCGGACAGTTCATTGGGCGACGAGTTTCAGTCGTTTATGCGCACTCAGACGCCGGCCGAGACCAATGGTGAGACGGATCCTCCGATTGCGATCGTGGGAACACCACCACCGACAACACAACAATCATTAATCGGAGTCTTAGCGTTTGCATTGCTCGGCGGTTTTATATTGAATTTCATGCCTTGTGTGCTGCCCGTGATCGGGTTGAAGGTGATGTCATTTGTACAACAAGCAGGTGAATCACGGCGCCGCGTTTTTACGCTGAACCTGTGGTACGCGCTGGGCCTGATGAGCGTCTTCTTAGTGTTTGCGACCTTAGCTGTATTCTTGGGGCTCGGGTGGGGTCAACAAAATCAGAATGATAGTTTCAACATCGTTATGGTCGCTGTCATTTTTGTAATGGCCTTGAGTTTTATTGGTGTTTGGGAAATCCCGATTCCTGGATTTGTGGGATCCGGAAAGATGGCCGAGAAATCTGAAAAGGAAGGCCCCTTTGCAGCGTACACTAAAGGAATCATTACGACACTCTTAGCCATTCCGTGTAGTGGACCTGGCTTAGGGATCGCGCTTACTTATTGTGCGAAACAAATGGCCGAAAACCCAGGTGCAAGCGGCATGATCAACGTATATGCAGTATTTGTTACTCTGGGCTTGGGCATGGCGTTTCCCTATATCTTAATTGGCGCCTTTCCCGCGTTAGTCAATTTCCTGCCTAAACCCGGTGCTTGGATGGAAACGTTCAAGGAATTGATGGGATACATATTGTTGGGAACCGTTGTTTTCATCATGACTTATATCAGTTTCGGATTAGTTGTTCCAACGCTAGCCTTCTTGTTTGCTTTGTGGGCGGCTTGTTGGTGGATAGGGCGCATACCGTTTACAGCAACTTCCGCGGCGAAGTTGCGCAGTCGCACGTCAGCATTAGTATTTGCTGCGGTTGCCGGATGGTTTTGTTTCACACTTTTTGGCGATCACATGGAAGAGCAGTTTCAGTCACGCATCGAACAAGCAATTGCTTCCTCCGAGGGTAACGAGTTGGTGATCGACGAAGAGGGAGACAATATATATACAGCACAGAGGTTAGAAACCCTCTTGGATTCAGGTCGATATGTGATGGTTGATTTTACAGCGGACTGGTGCCTTACCTGCAAGACACTTGAAAAAGCAGTTCTCAAGACCGATCGGGTACAGACTGCGTTACATGAGCGTGGCGTTGTTCAAATGGTTGCGGACTGGACCAAGCTTAATACGGTTATTGGGAAACAAATTGAATCGGAAATTGTGAAATTAAAGACAGGCAAGCAATTACCGATCATTGCATTCTATTTTCCAGAAGATCGCGAGAACCCGCGAACACTTGTCGCGGCCTATACTACGGCTGGTATCTTGGAAATTCTCCAAGATATACCAGTTGCTGTTGATGTGGACAGCAACGCGTCAACTGAAATCGGAAGTGATCAAGTCGTCGACGTGCATTCGGCACAACGATAGAATCCTCTATTCGATTCGGTACTATAAAATTCGTTTTGAGTTTTTAACCACGAATTTGCGCCGCTGGAAAAATTCGATTGGTAATATACCAATCTCCTTGCTCTGTCTCCTCCCACGAGATTCAAAGAGTTGTTAGAATGACGTTTCGATATTCATTAAAACCAAACGAGCAATTCAAGGAACTTAGTACATGGCGAAAGCCACCTACAAGGACGCGGGAGTTGATCTCGAGGTTTATGCGGAGTCGATGGCTCGCTTGCCAAAGCTGATGCAGCGCACCTACTCACCCCGAGTCATGCGGCTCGATGGCGGCTTTGCCGGGTTGTTTCAAGTTGATTTTGACAATGGCCTGTTCGCACGATCCTATAAGAATCCCGTGCTCGTTTCCGGCACTGACGGAGTCGGCACGAAGTTAAAATTGGCTCAAATGACCGGCAAGCACGACACGGTTGGCATTGATCTTGTGGCAATGTGTGTCAACGACATTATATGTTGCGGTGCCGAACCGTTGTTCTTTCTCGATTACGTAGCAATGAGCCATGACGACCCTGGTCAGTTGGAACAGATTGTACAAGGAATCAGTGACGGTTGTGTTGATGCAGATTGTGCTTTACTCGCTGGCGAAACTGCGATTATGCCAGATCTCTATCAAGCAGGTGATTATGATTTAGCTGGCTTCTGTGTGGGCATCGTTGAAAAAGATCAATTGATTGACGGTAAAACAATCGCCGCGGATGACGTTGTCATCGGCGTGGAGTCCAACGGAGTGCATTCCAACGGATTCAGTCTCGTCCGTAAAGTCGTGTTTGAAATTGCTGGACTCGGTATTGATGATCATGTGGACTCACTGGGAATGACTGTCGGTGAAGTTTTGCAGCGTCCCACTAAAATCTATGCACGCGCTTTGCAGAAAATCCTGACACACTATAAAGTCAAAAAGGTGGTACACGGGATTGCCCATGTTACAGGGGGCGGTTTGTTGGAAAACCTTGAACGGATATTGCCTGCTAATGTTACAGCGACGATTAAGCGGAACAGTTGGGATGTCTTACCTGTTTTCGATTGGATTCGTGATTTAGGTGAGATCGAAGAAGACGAGATGGATCGCGTGTTCAATCGCGGTTGTGGTTTGGTGTTGGTGGTGAGTCCCTACTACGCTACTAAAATCCAAAAAATGCTAGCTAACAGTGAATTGAAGAGTTGGGTGATCGGTTCGATTCAGGCGGGTGACGGAAAGGCCGTCTGGCAGTAGTGGAAATCCAACGTCCCTGTGCAGGTTATGTGTTGTATAATGGACTGTGAAGCGTAGAAAAACTATTTGTTAGATGTTACTGACAACAATACCGCCGACGGAAATACACCGTTAAAGCAAGTTTGAAGAACCGTTGTTCGCAGGAATAATTGCTAAATGAAGTGGATCAGTTTACGCATTACCGAATTGTGCTGCCCCGAGGAAGTGCTGTTGATACGTAGCGAGCTTGAGGGATCTGCAGGAATAGGTGGCCTGGAATTTGATATTTTCAGCCGCCGATTGAATGTTCAGCACGATGATACGATATTGTCTCTTAAGGGACTGATACGGCGACTCGACGCGATTGGAATGACAGCCAGTCCTTGGCGTGAAGTACGACAAGACGCTACCTTTCGTACTCGCACAGACACGATCCGCACCACCACCACATGGTTATCTGGATTAGCACTGCTAGCGGGTATCATTTTTCACACCCTGGCGTTTGACCCGCGTAAGGGATTCATTGATTGGATTACCGCAGATGTCACGCTCTATACTCAGGTGTTTTATGGGCTGAGTATTGCCTTGGGCCTAATTTGGATTCTGCCCAAATCCTGGCGGGCAATTGTGCGTGGCTACCCCGACATGAACTTGTTGATGTCCGTAGCGGTAATGGGTGCATTGGTGTTAGACGAGTGGTTCGAGGCAACGATGGTCGTTTTTCTGTTCGCCGTTTCTAATGGCCTCGAACAATGGAGCATGAATCGAGCTCTGGTTGCGATGCGGAGGCACGTATTGCAATCGCCGTTGATAGCTAGGTGTTTGGAATCGGGACATGCTCAAGCAGTTGAGGTGGCGGTCGAACAAGTTGAAATTGGAACGTTGGTCGAAATCTGGGCTGGCGAAATGATTCCACTTGATGGGGAAGTTTCCAGTGGGGAAACATATATAAACGAAGCATCGTTGACCGGCGAGTCGTTGCCGGTTACGCGACGAGTTGGTGACAGTGTATTTGCTGGAACGACAAATATTGAAAGCACTATTCAAATCCGCACAACGCGTCGTGTCAGCGACTCGACTTTGGCCCGCACGATGAGCATGGTAAGTCAAGCGAGGTTAAAGCAAGCACCGATTCAACGCTGGGTTGATAAGTTCTCATTCTATTACACGCCCGTAGTCATGTTGATCGCTTTAATGTTGATGGTAATCGCTCCAGCTGTTACTGATGATTCGTTTGATGAATGGTTCAAGATATCTTTGGTAGCATTGGTGGTGGCGTGTCCTTGTGCGTTGGTGATTTCGACGCCAGTCGCAGTAGTTGTGGCAATGACCGAGTGTTTGCGGCGAGGTGTAATTGTCCGTGGCGGTCAGTTTTTGGAAGCGATGGCCTCGATTGACACTGTTTGCTTGGACAAGACAGGAACGTTGACTGAGGGAATTCCAGTGGTTGAGGGTATTTGGACTGCTGATGATGTCAGCCAAGAGGAATTGCTAAGGTGTGCCGCGTCGCTCGAATCGCAGAGTTTACATCCGTTGGGTAAAGCAATTGTTGAGTATGCCGCCGGCCACGACATCACACCCTTACCGCTTGAACATGCCGAATCGATAATCGGATGTGGTATCAGAGCAACGGTTGACGGCACCGCGGCGTGGATTGGAAGTTTGCGGTGGGCACGACAACTGTTGGGTCAAAGTGACCTCGTCAATCCGTTGGCGGATGAAGCTGACAAGGCTGGTCGGACAACGGTCGTGGTCGGGCAGGGGACGACATTGTTGGGAATGATCGCAATTATGGATCCTCTTAAATCGGGTGCTGTTGCGGCGATAGAAGACTTGCAATCACTGGGGGTTGGGCAGATCGTTATTTTAAGTGGTGACGAACAACCGGCAGTCGATTTTATCGGTGATCAGCTTGGTGTGACTCAGCGGTACGGTGCGTTAATGCCGACACAAAAATTGGAGATGGTTGAGAAACTGAGCGGCGAACACGATGTGGCGGTGGTCGGTGATGGAATCAACGATGCTCCCGCGCTGGCTCGGGCACAGGTGGGGATTGCCATGGGAGCGTTGGGAGTGGATGTTGTGTTGGAATCTGCCGATATCACGCTGATGAGAAATGAGTTAGCAAGAGTGCCTTGGTTGATTCGTTACTCGAGGAGAATGAAACGAACTATACGCAACAATATAATATTTGCGTTGGCGTTGAAAATCGTGGTATTAGGATTAGCAATGTTTGGTCACGCTTATTTGTGGTTGGCTGTAATTGCCGATACGGGGGCGACGCTATTGGTAGTGTTGAATGCTCTGCGGCTATTGGGCTCAATAGATCGAGATTGACCAATGCAGGAATTCATAGAACCGCACCCCGCTACTCTGCCGCTGGATGATTTACTTAGTCAGTGTAAATCACGCAGGCAACGCCGCAGCGGGCCAGGGGGGCAGCATCGTAACAAGGTTGAAACGGCTGTCGTGTACACTCATATTCCAACCGGCGTAACAGCGATGGCGAGCGAGCGGCGTGTCCAAGAGGAAAATAGGAAACAGGCGTTGTTTCGATTACGGGTACGACTGGCCTTGAACGTGCGGTCCCCTGCTCGGTGCAACCCAAGTGCATGTTGGAATGAGCGTGTGCAGGCTCAGCGGATCACGATCAGCAAATATCACGACGATTTCCCGGCGATGTTGAGTGAAGCTCTTGATTACGTAATGCAAGGACAAGGAGACTTACAGGGTTTTTGCGACCTGATCGATTGCTCCAAATCTCAATTGGTGAAGTTTTTTAAGTTAGACCCAAGTGCTTTACAGGGCGTCAATGATCTCCGCCACCAATATGGCCATCATACATTGCGGTAGGGATAAAGCTGGCATTGCCCTTAGAAAACTGAGAAAACTAAGGATTGCCGCCTTCAAGATGCCTAGGTGGGCGCGGTACAATGAACCGCACCTCCAGAGAGAAAAACTTCTACGAACAGCGAGAAAAACCCGTGGCTTCCGATCAAATTGATGTTGAATTCGTCGTACCGCAGACTCATCGTTTGCGATTTACTACGGATGTTTTCGGAGAAGATCGTGATGTATTGGCCGCGGTATTAGAATCGTCTGACGGTCAAGCAGTCCGTGTTCAATTTTGGGTTGATCAGCATGTGGCTGATGCGACTCCGGATTTGCTCGATAAAATAAACCGCTTTATTGACTGTAACGCCGATCGTATTACACGTGTGGGCAGTGTTCAATTCGTACCTGGTGGAGAAGACGTTAAGAACGACGTGCATGTCATTGAGCGTATGTTGAAAGTGTTCAATGCCGGCGAGTTAGATCGCCGCAGTTACGTCATTGCGATTGGCGGCGGAGCCGTATTGGATGCAGTAGGGTTTGCGACGGCGATCGCGCATCGTGGGTTACGCTTGGTTCGATTGCCGACAACGACGTTGGCTCAAGGCGATTCGGGTGTCGGCGTGAAAAATGGCACGAACTTATTCCAAAAGAAGAATTGGATGGGAGCGTTTGCTGTACCGTGGGCCGTAATCAATGATGCAGAGTTGTTAACGACGTTATCGAATCGAGATTTCATCAGTGGGTTTTCGGAAGCTGTTAAAGTTTCGTTACTCAAAGACTCAGCACAGTTTGAAAAGATCTGTCAGGATGCGGTCCAAATTCGCGCGCGGAACATGGAAGTCGCGTTGCCGGTTATCAAGGAATCAGTAAAGATGCACTTAGACCATATAACCCAAGGCGGCGATCCTTACGAAGCTTTGGAAGCGCGCCCGTTAGATTACGGGCATTGGTCGGCACATAAAATGGAAGTCATGAGTGGCTTCGCCCTACGTCATGGTGAAGCAGTTGCCATTGGCGTGGCCATTGACACCGTCTATTCATCGTTAGTGCACGGGTTGGATCCAAGCGTGCCGGAAAAGGTCCTCAAATGCCTGACGGACCTCGGGTTCACTTTGACCGATGGTTCATTGACGGACGTGGAGACGTTGTTTTGCGGCCTAGAAGAATTCAGGCAGCATCTTGGTGGTCGCTTGACGTTAACCATGTTACGCAATATCGGCGATGCGATTGATGTGCATCAGGTGCAACGTGACAAAATGGTTGAGGCGATTGAGTACGTGATGCGTTACGCCAACGTGCAGTCACATTTGACCTAAACTCTTCACGTTGTCAGGTAAATTCCTCAGCGCGGAAGTCTCAACAACGGGCTTATGGTTTTTTTATGGTTGGTTTGGCGAGTACTTTTCGGTACTGCTTTGGCGCTATCAGTGAATCCGTGAGTTCCGGATCATAGGCGGTCCATGTCTCACGAAACTGAGGTGCCGTGACATGACGAAAATATCGTCCGTCTTTCCAGTGCACCTCATAGATGTTCCGGCGAAAGTTTTTGCGAGGGATTTGTTGCAGCGACTTTAATGGCCGCCAATCGCATACTCGGTAACGACTCTTGAGCGGACACCATTTGTAGAAGACCACTTGTTCCATGACGAGACGCCCGTGCTCATCGAAATGATGGTTAACTTCAATTAGGTCGACTGAATCGGTGATTGTTACTTCGGCGGTCGTTCCACCAACGCTCGATAAAAGCAAGGCGACAACTTGAGCAAGCGCTGTCATATGAAAGCTCCGTTTGGCTGAGTTTGGAGTTGGTGTCCTGTTACAATGCTACCGTGTATTTTATTGGTTGTCTTTGTCTTTGTACTTTCTCATGTCAACGTAGTGGAAATTCCCACCTGTTGCTGTAGCAATCTCAATCATAAAATTCGTTTCATCTTGGAGCGGTCCAAAACCAAATTGAATTGTATGGACGGTAGTTCGCGATCCACAGTGTCGAGTGAGGTCGCCTATTTGAGCGCGGTTTAGCCCAGGGTCACCACCATCGGTCAGCAAAAATATGACGTCGGGCTTAAAACGCAGGGCGGCGAGAAGTCCCATCTCGTGATCCGTACCTCCGAAGGCGGCTAAACCATTAAAGTAGGGGGATATGGTCTGCAGTACTTCAGGTGTTGATTCAGCAAGCACGTTTCCTTTTTTGAAGTACGTTGGGCGATGGTGATAGGCAATAATATTAAAATGGTGGTGTTGCTTATCGAAACCTTGTAACGTGGATATTATTTGCTGCTGGGCGGCCGCCATGGCATTGAGACCTTGCCCGCCCATGCTCTTGCTGCGGTCGATGGCAAAAACAAATTCGTGCCCCATAGCCGGTGCACTACCAAAGAGTGAAACCTGCAGTCTCGGGCCACTTGGACCTGAGATTTGTGGCAACCGCGCTTGAGCGGCTGCGATGGCAGCATCTGACGGGTGATCGCCTGTTACACCGCCGGCAAGCTGGCTCGGTGACAATGCATTTTCGATCGCTCCTAATGAAACCGGAGCGTTTAGCTTTGCCATGCCTGGGAGGGCAATGTCGGGCAATTCCAATTCGGGTAATGCTGCACTGCCGCCAACGTTGCCGGACTCTTGGTTGTTTTGCTGATCGTCGGTTGTCGCGGGTAGATCGGATTCTTGAAAGTACTCGGTGTCACGTGCGTTGGGATTTTGGGCGATAACAATCCCGACTTCACGCGCTGTCTCACTGGCGACGATGCCGCGCGGGCGGCTTTGAGTCCACAACAGGGCGATTAATACAAACAAAACGACGTGGAGGATCACCGATGAGATCCAGGCGTAGTTCGATTTGTGAGGTTTGGATTGCAAGCTGGTGGTTCCTAGCGTGATCGTTTACGGCGAGTCGATTTTAAGGAAAACAGTTGCCTGACAGCAATGGCTAATCTAGAGGGTCTCGCGGCAAAGGTTAATTATAGGCGCTGATAGACACATTGGATTAGTAAATAAATCGGCCAGAACGGTCGTGTTCACCAAAACTTTTCCGCGTTGTTGTGAAAGTGACCTTGACCCATACGTCAAACAACATTAATTACAGCCCACAAAGGAAATTCTTGCGGAGTGAATTGCAAGAGATTTCATTGTTGAAAGTGACTTGGGGACGCACTTTTGCAGGTTAAAACGTCGATTTTTCGTTTTCAGTTAGTCAGCTTGTCAAAATGGTGGTTCATCCATGTTGAAACGGTTCGCAGATAAAAATGGCCCTCACGGGGAAAAAATGAAAAATTATTCTTCTCAATATTTACTATGCCTCAACAGGAGTTTTGCATTGAAACCGGTATTTCGAATTCTGATTGCAGCATTAGCTGTGAATCTATGTTTTGTTGGCCTCACACAACAGACGGTTGTGAAAGGGCAGGCCACGGTAACAGATAACAAAGCAATTCGCACTGAAGCAGGGCAATGGCTCAAGCTGGCAAGGCAAGCAATGCAAGAAAGCAATTATGCATTGGCTACCGATTATGTAATTAAAGCTGAGCGATTGAATCCACAGTACGACGCGTTGACTGTGCGGTTTGAAGATACTCCACAGAAAGTGCGAGCAGCGATACAGGCTGCTGCGGTACCGCAAACACCACAAGTCACTATTGGCGATAGTCCCCAAGCTAATCAAAGTGCAGTTGTACCTACGCTAAATGCTCAACAGGCAAAATCACAAGCCGTGACCGCTTTGAATCAGGCTCGCAATGCGATGCAAGCCAATGATGTCAACGCAGCTCTGAGTTGGTATCATCATGCTGCTAGTTTTGGTGCACCATTTGCGAACAATGAATATGGCCCGAACCAGTTGGCGGCGGAATTACAACAAGCTGGTGTGCCTCCAAATCAATTAATACTTCGCCCACGGACAGCAGTTGCAAATGTTGCTGCAGCAAGTGCTAAACAGCAGGTATTGCAATTGTTGAGCATTAGCCAAGCTGCAATTGATCGAGGTGATTTCGCTACGGCTCAGCAATCATTGGCTCGAGCGGAAGGATTGCAAGTTCCGGATAGTGCCTTTGTCGGTAATGAGTTGCGAATTTGGCAAGTACAATTACGTTTAGATAAGATGACTCCGAGCGTAGCAGCGCGAACAGTTTCCGGGCAACCTGGCGTTGGTGTTATTCGGCCAAGCATATACAACCCGACTCAGAATCCGAGTCAGGTAACTTTTGCTTCGGGTCCAACATCGGCTCAGTTCGGTGGTAATCAAAATGTTTCAGCTCAAGCTCGCGGTTTATATCAAGAAGGTATTACCGCTTTGCGTGCACAGGATCGAGCGCTAGCCTTAGCCAAGTTTCAAGAGGCTTGGAAGTATGAGGCCAATGTTGATCCTGTCCTGCGTCGAGATTTACAAGAAAAGATTCGTTTGATTTCAGCTGACGTGAGTCGCAACGGTGGTGCTTTGGAAGAAACCAATCCGCTAAACCAGATTGATGCGACACAGCAATTGTTGCGTCAGAAGTTGTTTAGCGAAATTATGGCAGGACAGAAGATTGCGGAAGAAATGACAGTCGACGATCCACGCAGTGCGATGGAAAACCTGTTGGCGATGCGAAACAAAGTAGAATCCTCCACGTTGGACCGAGCCAATAAAGGCCGTCTGCTAGCGATCGTTGATCGCAGTGTGACAAGCTTGGAGCAATATTTAACAGAGAATCTTTCGGATATTGAACTTGATGAAAAAAATCAAGCCACGCGGGCACGCGTTAAGCAAGGCCAGGCGGATGTTCAAGAAACACGAGACGAGATATCAATTTTGGTTGATGATTTTAATGTATTGTTGGATGAGCGTCGCTACGCTGAAGCTGAAGTCGTCGCTAAAAAGGCCAAAGCGATCGCTCCCGATGACGCTGTTGTACAGAATATGATCTGGAAGAGTAAGTTCATTCGCCGTCATGCGGATCAGCAAGCCTTTGGTGACCTGTACGAACAGGCGACATTTGACGCGTTGGAAGACGTGGATCGTTCGAAATTGCCAATGGATACCCGATTGCCGTTACGCTTTGATGCGAAAAACTGGGAATCGTTGACGGCATTGCGTCGTAAACTTTTAGAACGAACCGGCTCAAATCTATCGCCAGCAGGTTTGAAAATTCAACAGGCGCTAGCTCAACCAGTGGACGTGAATTTTAATAACACACCCTTGAGTGTTGTCATTGATACATTGGCTCGAATGACGGGTGTGAACGTACATGTTGACGCTCAAGGTATCGGTGCTGAGGGTATCACCAGTGATACTCCTGTTTCGATTACACTATCTCAGCCCGTGTCTTTCCGCAGTGCTTTAGCTTTAATCTTGGACGAGTTGCGACTGAGCTACGTTATACGTAACGAAGTATTGCTGATTACAAGCGAACAGGCTCGGGACTTGGAGGTGTATCAAAACGTGTACAACGTTGCCGATCTCGTCATTGGAATTCCCAATTTCGTACCAGGCTTTAATGTTGGGCTTCCAGCAGCAATTCGATCTGCTAACCAGAACTACGGAATGACTAGTAGTAGTGCGAATATGCCCATGAACTTTGCTTCCGCAAACCTCACCGGTGCAGTGTCACAGAATTCATCGGTCCTCGGCCAAATGCCGCTGGATGGAATTATGCCGGGTGCTAGCTCCTTGGGTAATAATCCAACGATGTCCGCAGGTGGACAAGGTGGAGCGGCCCAAGCCGACTTTGACACTCTAATCAACCTTATCAAATCAACGATTGAACCGCTTTCATGGGACGACCAAGGTGGATCGGGAACGATTCAACCGTTCCCAGGTAACCTCAGTTTAGTCGTTAGTGCAACACAACAGGTTCATGAAGAAATACGTGACTTACTCGAACAACTTCGTAAGTCGCAAGATTTGCAAGTAACGATTGAAGTTCGCATGATTACCTTGACTGACAACTTCTTCGAACGGATCGGGATCGACTTCGACTTTGAAATCGATGACAACGTTGATCCGAATCTAATTCAGGATGACGGTGGTCCATCCGCGATGTTCGGTTTGGATAGTCAGGGACCAACAATTGACTTGGACTTGGTGTTCGATCAGAACGACGCTTATGCTTCGGCGATTCCGCAATTTGGAGCGTATGATGCAGGGACAGCCGCTCAATTTGGTTTTGCAATTCTCAGTGACATCGAAGTATTCTTCTTGCTCGAGGCCGCTCAAGGTGATACTCGAAGTAACGTGCTGACCGCACCAAAAGTGACTTTGTTCAATGGTCAGACAGCATCGGTAAGCGATCTTAGCCAGCGTCCATTCGTGACAGGCCTGACACCAGTTGTAGGCGACTTTGCGGTTGCACACCAGCCGATTATCGTTGTGCTTGGTGAGGGTACGACAATGAGCGTGCAAGCCGTTGTCTCGGAAGATCGCCGCTTCGTTCGATTGACATTAGTTCCGTTCTTTAGCCGAATAGGTAACGTTGAAGAATTTACCTTCGACGGTGAAACGACGACGAGCTCTGGCGAAACAGTTTTGGACGCTGATGGTAATCCTGTTAACCGTAATAACCAAGTACAAACATCGCGTGGTACGACGGTCCAGTTGCCAACGTTTAACTTCACTTCAGTTTCCACCACCGTTAGTGTTCCAGATGGGGGTACTGTTCTGCTAGGTGGCATCAAGCGACTTGCCGAAGGGCGCTCTGAACGTGGCGTGCCGATGTTGGCTCAGTTGCCTTATATCAGTCGTTTGTTTAAGAACGTCGGTATCGGGCGCGATACTGAAAGTTTGATGATGATGGTAACTCCGCGGATTATTATCCAGGAGGAAGAAGAGAAACGTCAAACGGGTATTACCGCGGACGACCTATAGACCGCTACCAGCAGTTTCCAGCCTTGGGTAATCCCAATCGCTAGCAGCACCCCGCGTGGGTATTATTGGAATACGTTGCGAAAACAGATCTCGATTTCGGTCGGGATCTTTTTATGTGACTGTATATAGGCTGACAGTTTTAGGCGTCTGCCTTACTCGTTTCGATGCTACAGGTTTTGCCAGTCCAAAGAGACGCGGCAAGACAACACCAACCAATGATGAACGAAATTCCACCTAATGGAACGGCGGCGATGACGATTGGTAGGATTTTGGTTCCGCTGATTACTAGCGTGGCATTATAAATCAAAAGTCCCCCACTGAATCCGATGATACCGGCGGTAAAAAAACTACCGGCGTAGGTCAGGAGTTTCGAGCAGACGTTTACTGAGATAAGTCCGGTGAGAATGATCGCAATACTGTGGATTAGCAGATACATCACTCCTGTTGACCAATTGTCTAGGATCTTTTGTGTTGTTTCTGCATCAAACGTATTGTCAGCGGTAAGGTGTGTTTTCAGGGCATGGGCGCCCAGAGCACCACAAGCGACACCAATTGCCGCGAATATTGAGCCGATACGTATCCATTTACTTCCGTACATAGTGAAATTCCCTTTGAGTAATCGTTAATAGTTTCAACGAAACGACGTTGGCTTGACGATAAATACGGGTAGGTTGTTTGTTGGATCACGCAAAAATGCTTTGCCATTAAAAACAAACAGTTCTATACTTATCGGTAGTAGCACTAATAAATGTAAGTGATTTATAGAGGCGTTTAAACATGGAGATTACGACAAGACGAATTCGCGTTTGTTGTGCTGTCCTATTGTGTCAGTTTACCGCCTTGGCGGTTTCTGCGGAAACGTTTCATTTGACGACAGGTAGTGCGGTTGAAGGTAAGTTGCTTAATCCCGATCAGGACCCACGAACGACTTATGAAATAGAGACGTCGATCGGAAAACTTGTTTTGTCAGCAAAACAGGTACGTAAGGTTGTTAGCAAGCCTCAGGTGTTGCAGCAGTACGAGGAATCCTTACCGAAGGTGCCCAATACGGTTGCTGGGCATTTGGATATGGCCCAAAAATGTGCTTCGGTGAATCTTTTTGAACAGCGAGATTTCCATTTGCTTGAGGTCCTGCGTATTGACCCCGATAATACCGAAGTTCGAGAGAAGCTTGGGTTCGTCAAGATTAACGGGCAATGGCGCAAAGAAGACGTCTTGATGCGGCAACAGGGATTCGTGCGTGATGGAGGCCGTTGGCGGACTAAGCAGGAGTTGGCGGTAAAGCGAGCGAACGAGGACGTGGAAGATGCAGAGATTCAATGGCGTATCAAGATTATGCGGTGGGAATCAACTATTTTGCACAACCCAGCAAAGGCTGGCACGGCGATTGCGAACATTAGTGCGATCAAGGATTATCGAGCGACAAAGACTTTGGCCGAGCGTCTTAATCAAGTGAAGTTGTCGCGCGACATGAAGTTTATGTACCTCGACGTGCTGATTGCTATTGGAGGTAATGTTCCAGTAGAGGCGATGCTCAAGTGCATAACCATGGATCCCGACGAAGCTTTGAGACAACGGTGTCTGAATCAATTGCGGAAATGGCAAAGTCGTTCTGCGATGACGTTTTTCATTTCACTGTTAGATGCGAGTGATAATCAAACGGTAAACAACGGTGGTTATGCGTTGGGTGAATTGGCGATGGCCGATGCGCTGCTGCCATTGATCAAAGCACTACGCACCAAGCATACTTATACATTAGGAGGCGGTAATAACGTGAACGCGAACTTCTCGCCGAACCAACCAGGATTGGGTGGTCTGAAATTTGGTGGCAAACCACAGGTTGTCGAGCAATACATGGTGAACCGCTCAGTGCATTTTGCGATTCTTACGATAGTCCCAGAGGGCGTGAATTTTGGTTACGACCAAGATCGGTGGTTGCAATGGTACATCCGCTTGAACACGCCGCAGAACATCAACCTTCGTCGCGACGCGCTTAAATAAATGGCGGTATGAAGAAACTAGCAACACATCTAGAGACATGTTGCTAGTTGATTAGGCCTAAACTATTTGATGGGTTAGATCTTTCGACCCACGGCTGTTCCCGACAGTTTGTCGTAGAGTGTTTGCTTTGACTCGCCAAATGCCATGAAGAGTCCAAAAAAGAGGACTACGCCGGCGAGAGTCGATAGGTAGCCAATCTCAGGTATCGCTAAAAATATTGTCAGTAGTGCCAATAAATTCGGTGAAAATTTAATAAGGGCTCGTAGCAAATACACTTTGAAATTTCCAGCAGTTCCGTCGGCTTTGCAAACTTTTACTTTGAGCAACAAACCAGCGGGACTGACACCTGCGCACCCTTCGATCATTATGAAGACTAGGCCTATAAAAAATGGGCCGACGATTGTTCCGAGGAACCCCCCCAAAAGTCCCCCAACACCAGTAGCGACTGCAGCGACATCGGCACCCTCAGTTGAAGCAGTGCTTCCGAGCAATATTCCCAACAAAGTCGCGCCGGCGAAAAACCCCACAATCATCCCACCGATGCTAATAAAGATGAAGTCTAGGAGGCCGACGGCGATTCGTATTCCGGGCCCCGATAGTTCGGTACTTATTTCAGGTTCAGTATTCATTTCTGGTTCAGTATTCATAATCGTCTTTCATAAATAAGAATCGGACGCTAAAGGCTTATACTAAACGATATAGATGCGTAACGCGAATAAAACAGGGCGCAAAAAACGCAAAAAAATATTTAAGCGAAAATTCAGCTTGCCAATATCGTTTTGCACGGTTGACTAATTCACACGCACTGAATCCTCACATAAACTGTCGGTTCGCTATTCCTTGGCCTCCGATGAGGTCGCACTACGTGCAGTTCGGCAAAAACGATTCGGATCAAATCGGTTCAAACCGAACGAGTCGCGCGAGGCGATATTGATAGTCTCGCAGGGAGCGCCCAGTTCAACGTAAAATCCCAAGTCAGGAAATTTACTTCAGTACAGGGGCAAAGGGGTCGTCGGAATTGCCGGAGGGTACGGTGACTTGGCGGCGAAAGAATTGCACCGTTGGCGGTTGAGAATACCGCGTGGCTTTGAATGTCTCGGCAACGTATCGTTGCGCTCGTGGATTTCCGGGAATTCGAAAGTTGTCACCTTTTTGTAGCACCGGACGTCGCTCTGGCATCGATCCGAAACTGCGTGTTCCGGCAACCTGCGCGGGAAACCAATATCCATTGCCGCCGCGGTCTACCAAATAAAACTCGGGATAACAGTGTCCAGGAATCCACACACTGCGTGCGGGAATCCCATGGTTACGGCAAATTGCGATAAATAAACTCGTCAGTTCCTCACAATCTCCTTTACCGCGACGCAGCGCCGTTAGCGCACCTTGAAGCTCTTTGTCAAACTCGTATCGTATGTTCTTTCGCACCCAGTCGTATATCATTTCGACATGTTGCCAATCATTCTTGGCGGTAGCACCGATACCAGTCGCTGCTTTGACAATCAGCGGATTCGACGTTTCGATGTATGGACTGACGCCCATATACTTGCGCAAATCAGGTGCCACCAATTCAGGAATCTTCAATTCGTGTGTTTGCCGAGGCGCGGTGATCGACCAACGCTCGACCTCGACCGTAAAACTAATACGCAACTCTGGGGTCGGGTTGACGCGAGCGATCGTGATCAACATCTGCTTGACGTCACTGCCGATGATTCTCGACTGAACTTTAATTCCGGTGGGCACCTCTTGTTTAATAATTGTTACCTTTTGTTCAGGCCAATCGAGTGGTAATGTGATTGTGCCGCTCACACCGGTTAACACGCCCGGAGATTTTATCGTCATCCCGATTTCCCACTGTTGTTTATGGGGATTCTCTAGGCCGATGTTATTCAGGGACTGCTGGTGGGTCGGTCGTTGCGATATTGTTCCGACTTGGGCAGACGCCGTTGAGAATGGGTGCGACAGCATCAGCAAAGCGGCTAAGGCTAGTGTCGGTAGAAATGCTGATCGGTTCATGATGAGCCTAGGTTTCGGAGACGGCCTGCAGATATTAGACCTGTGTGTATTCACGAACGAATTGAACTTGCGGTTTCGCTCCGCCTGACGCTTTAAGGTGTTCTGCTACATAACGCTGTGGCGTCTGTTTTTCGGGCACACGGAAATTGTCACCGCGTAATAACATTGGTTTGTTGTCTGCTATTTCACCGAATGACCGACGACCAGAAAGCTCGCAGGGAAACCAATGGCCTGTGCCATCGGGCGCTTGCAAATAAAACTCTGCGTAGTTGTGATCTGGTACCCAAACTGTTCTGGCAGGAATTTTTAAATTACGACACATCGCGATAAATAAACTTGTCAGTGACTCTTTCTCACCGAACCCCACCTGCAGTGTTTTCAAGGCGCTGTTGCGATTGCCGTTTTGGTACATGATGTTTTCGCGAATCCAGTCGTAGACAAGTTCAACTCGATTCCAAGCAGATGTCGCGTCTTGGGTAACTTCGGTTGCTTTCTTCAAGATGATGGCATTACGGGATTCAATGAGTGGGCTGACTCCGAGGAAATATCGCACGTCGCGAGGCAAGGTGTTGGTGATTGTTAGACCTGCGACGTTGGCTGGTTTTTGCACGTTGTTTTTCATGACTTCAAACGTGACATGTGCCATGGCGGATTGCCCAGCAGGGACTTGCGGAATGAAAACAAGCATTTGCTTAAGTCCGTGTAGTCCGTCGCGGTATTTGTATTGAGTTACATGTCTTGTGAATTGTTCATTGGCAACTTTGACTGTCTGTTCTCCCGGCCAATTGGCTGGAACATTGGCGGTGAAATAAACATTGGCACAATAGGCGTTCGGTGCCCTCAGGGTGAGACCGATTTTATAGTGCCGTACCGTTCCGGGCCGATAGATTGGGGCGAATTCTGAAATGTCGTCTTGGCCGTAGACCGTGGAGCTACCGAGCAGTGCTAGTGATGCTGCGATGCCATTGAAGTGCCGGCGATTTAATGAATTTTCGTCGCTTTTAAATCCAGTGAAATCCATGGTTGATTATGTCGCCTCCTGTACCGAAATAATATGCGCTATGGTTAGTTTCGGCAATTTGCTGCTTAGCGCGTCGGTTCGGCAATCGCTTCTGCGGTAAAAGGATGTGTACGCTTTGCAGCAATGTTAAAATATACCGATTACGTGGTGCTGGTTACTAGGCGCAGCATTAAACCGGTCTCAGATTCCACGCACAGGAAAATTATAATAAATATGCGCAGAGCTTCTGTAGTACCGGTTTAATTGGTTTTGGGTCGCGTTGGTTTGCTAAAAAGGGATGCAAACTATATCTGATTAGATCAAGCGAGTCTATTGAGCGTTTGCGTCCGCTGGTACGGGCACAGCATCGTCACTGATAATCACTCCACCTTCAAAAGAAGTCTGGCAGGGATCGCAGTTAAAAAGACCGCCGCGTAGTAATGGTCGGTTGATAAGGGGTCGGCAGCAGCCCACGGTACTGAGTACCAGAACCGCAAACAGGCCTAGTGTGAGTAGCCGTTTCATAATGAAATCTCCATCGATTCGCGTTTAAAATAGTGTTAAGAAATAGTAGCCATGTAAAGGTAGCTCACTATTTGAGCGAAGCTGAAAAAAACGCGCCATTTAACAAGTTTTTATAGATTTCCTAATCGTTATAATTGGTACCACGACTGATCACAAATTACTCCTACACCAACAGACGTGAAACAGCTAAACTTCCTATAAAGAGTTTGTCACGCAAATATGATGTGAGTTTAAGACTGTTGAATTCTGACCAACCACAACCAACCCCCATTGCATTGTTCAATGAAGATATTGTTCCTCAGGGGCAATTGCACATTGAACTAGATGACATTGGCTTTGTCATGGGAACGACGATCAGCGAACGACTGCGCACATTCGGCGGGCAGTTGTTTCAAGCCGATGAGCATTTCTCACGACTTGCATTGAGTCTTGAATCGCTGGGGTTAGCGTCGGTGGAACTATTGTCGCGGGTGCAGACGGCGGCGGTAGATATTGTTGCTCACAACAGCGGATTGTGTGCTACGGGCTCGGACTTAGGTTTGGTTGTGCTGATTACTCCCGGTCGCGCTGAAACCAGCATGCCAACCGTCTTGGTGTATTCTTCCGCTCTTCCGTTCTCTGAAATGCACAGTTGGTACTCTGACGGAGTTGCGCTACAAGTGGCTTCCTACCGTCAAGTGCCTGAAACCTGTTGGCCATCACATCTGAAGTGCCGTAGTCGTATGCATTATTATTTGGCGGACCAAGAGGCTCGCTCTAAACAATCCAATGCGCGGGCTCTGTTGTTAGACCAGCATGGAAACGTAGCAGAAGCGAGCACGGCTAATTTATTGATCTACAATAAAGACACAGGGCTTGTCTCTCCGCGAAAAGAAAACATCCTACCGGGTATCAGTTTATCAGTGTTGGAGAATCTAGCAGATCAACTCGAAGTGACTTTCCAATACGCAGATTTTAGTACTGCGGATTTGATAAATGCAGACGAGGTTTTATTGTGCAGCACGTCACCGAGTGTCTGGGCAGTTCGTGAGTGCAACGGACAAGCGTGTGGTGCTGGCGCGGATGGGGAAATGGTACGAACACTGCAACAAGGCTTCAGTGATTTAGTGGGACTAGATATTGTCGCTCAAGCTGCTGAGTTAGCCCTGCGATAACAAACTGACAAGTTGGCGCGATTAGAAGTTCAAGGCATTGTTGAGCGGGTCAAGATACAGTGCTTTGAAGAGTATGAAGATCATTGCGACGACCACAATTCCGACACAACCGTAAATGATTCCTCCGGTAATGCGTGTCAACCATGTGAATTGAGTTTCCGTGATTTCGCGGTACAGTTTAGCTTCACGCAACAGCGATTCTGTGATCGTTCCGGTTTGTTCAGCCGTCATCAGGGCTGCTAAAAATCCGGTTGGGAAATTGTTGGCGTTAGAAAAAGCGGTATAGAATTCGTTGTTGTCTCGTAACGATTCGAGGATGCCTGATAACTCGCGGATGAACATCGGGTTTCCAGTGGAACGAATTGCCATAGCGGCAGTCAGTTGCGCGTCGACGCCGGCATTGTGTACTAGGCCAAAGGTCCAACAAAGTCGCGACATGGCAAGGTTCAAGAATGGTTTTTTCAGACCAGGTATCTTCATGACGACACCCAGAAAAATGCCAACGTTGAGCCATTGCATATAAATTGCGAACACGGTGCCAACGACAAATGTATAGCCCAACGTGACTACCGTGCAATAGGTGTAAAAGGTGTTGATGTCACCGACCCAAGCAGGGATCAGATCCGCTGCCTCACCATTGCCGAGGAAAATTGTAAATACAAGTAGTACAATGCCAAAGATCCCAGTGGCCATTACAAATTGTAAAATTGGCCAACTGATTCCCTTAATAAATGTTCGGATCAGCGACACTCGGTGTTGATAATTATCAGCGAGTCCCTTGAAGGCGGTTTCAGTCTTCCCTGAAATCTCACCGACTTCCACCATCATGATCATCAGTGGCGGAAAAGTAGAAGTTGCTGCATTAAATGCTTGATGTAACATGTCGCCGTTTTGAAGCATATCTTCAATTTTAAGACAATCGGCTGTATGCCCCTTGCCGAGTAGATTTTGGCATTGCGCAAAGGATCTCCTGACGTCGAGACCCGCGTTGAGACAAGTCCCCATTTGGTGGCTAAAAGCAGCGAGTCGTTTGGACGAGACAGTTGGCATAAGGGAATTCTTAAGTGGGATCATAGCTGCGGTACGGATGTGCAGCGTGCTAGTGAATTGTATCACACGCATGTAATTTGTGGGTGCTTGCGTGGTTAGCTTTTGCAAGCGTAACAGAGGCTGTTTCTCGCAATGCCAGTGAAATCAACTGTTTGGTGTTTTCATTTAGTTGTTTGTCGTCGGTAGGTGGTGGACATATTTTAAATGTGGTATTCTGTGGGCTGTTAGGAGTCTCGAAGGAAAGGATTTCGCGATGAAGCCCCCTGCGGTGGTGGCAATTCTTGGTGTCGGTTTGATAGGTGGATCTATCGGTCTAGCCCTGCGCGAGCGAGGGTTTAAGGGACGTATCATTGGAATCGGTCGTAATCGATCTCGTTTACGCAAAGCACTTCAGTTAGGTGCAATCACGGAATCCACTACTAATATTGAAAGAGGCGTGTCCCAGGCTGACCTAATCGTTGTTTGCACTCCTGTGGATTGTATTGTCGACCAGTCCGAAAAGATATCACAATATGCACCGTCCGCCGCCGTGATCACGGATGTCGGAAGCACCAAGGGCACAATCGTTGCAGCTTTGACTGGTAATACCGGAGATGTGCATTTTGTTGGCAGTCATCCATTAGCCGGCAATGAAAAACCCGGAGTGCAGCACGCCGCGAGTGACTTGTTCGTCAATCGCACTGTCGTGATAACGCCGGAGCGAAAAACAAATGTGGAAGCCAAAAAACAGGTCGTCAAGTTCTGGAAAGATCTTGGCGCAACTGTTGTTTCGATGAGCACCAAGGAACATGACCGCAGTGTAGCCATGATTAGCCATATGCCGCACGCTGTGGCAGCAGTTTTAGCGGCAACTCCTACCGCTGGTCAGCTAAAATTAGCGGCTACCGGTTTTGCAGATACAACTCGTATCGCTGGTGCCGATGCAGAATTATGGGTGCAAATCATGCGAGATAATTCGGTGGAAGTGCTTCAAAGTTTGGAGCAATTCATGGACAATCTTGAACAAGTTCGCTGCGCATTGGAGCAAGGCGATTATCGGAAACTTAGTCGTTACCTTAAACGAGGAAAACAAGCACGTGGTTCTTTGGGAAGTTGATATTTACCCTGCGACAGGGCAAGTGGACCGCCGTAGTGCGGAAATAGTAAGTGATGTTGCCGATCTTGGACTAGACGTTCAGGTTCGAGTGGTTGCTGCTCATGGTTATTTACTCGAGGGTGATTTGAGTGAAGCGGAAGTGCAACAACTGGCAGCAAAGCTCTTAGCAGATCATGTTGTGGAAAAAACAGTGGTCGCGCGAGTCGGTGACGCTGCGCTGAATGATTCGCCAATTGGTGAAAGTAGCTTGGTGCACGTTCTGCCGAAACCGGGTGTCATGGACCCCGTCGCAATGACGGCGCTTAAGGGCATTCAAGATAGTGGCGTGCAGGCAACACAGGTGCGGACTTTTAGTAAGTACTGGTTGGCAGACGTTGACTCCGAAACCGTACAGGTTATTAGCGATAAGATTTTGGCAAACGATTCCATTGAACAAGTGATTTACGGCAGTCTGGATTTAGATCGGTTAGAACACGGTGTCGCGTATGAATTCGAATTGAAAACGGTCGCCATTCGTGAATTGACTGACGACGAATTAGAAAGCCTAAGTTCGACGGGTCAGTTATATCTCACGTTGGTGGAGATGCAGACGATACAACAGCATTTCAAGGATTTAGAACGTGACCCGACGGATATTGAATTGGAGTCCATTGCGCAGACCTGGAGTGAGCACTGTAGTCATAAGACATTGGCTGGACGGATCGCATACCGGGATGAGAATGGCGATCGTCAATTCGACAATATGCTAAAAGAAACGATCTTTGGAGCAACCGTGCAGATTCGCGAAGAGCTAGGCGCTGACGATTGGTGCGTTAGTGTGTTCAAAGATAATGCAGGCATTGTGACGTTCAATGATGAGTTCAATGTTGTCTTTAAAGTAGAAACTCATAACCATCCTTCGGCACTTGAACCTTACGGCGGTGCAAACACAGGAATTGGCGGAGTGATTCGTGACCCCATGGGTACTGGATTAGGCGCTAAACCGATCTGTAACACGAACGTCTTTTGTTTCGCACACCCGGATATTGCTTTGGACGACTTGCCGCCTGGCGTTTTGCATCCACGGCGGGTGATGAAAGGAGTTGTCTCTGGCGTTCGTGATTATGGTAATCGTATGGGAATTCCAACGGTTAACGGAGCGTTGTACTTCGATGATCGTTATTTAGGGAATCCATTGGTATATGCAGGTAACGTGGGGATTATTCCATGTGAAATGTCATTCAAGGAAGCACATGCTGGTGAATGGGTCGTGGCTATCGGTGGACATACTGGGCGAGATGGAATCCATGGCGCGACATTTAGTTCGGCTGAGTTAACAAGCGATAGTGAATCTTTGTCCGGAGGCGCGGTCCAAATTGGAAACGCGATTACCGAGAAGATGGTCCTCGATGTGTTAATTGAAGCACGCGATCGTGGACTGTATACTTGTGTAACGGATTGCGGAGCTGGAGGATTTGCCAGCGCCGTTGGTGAGATGGGTGAAGAGATTGGTGTGGAAGTGTATCTGGATCAGTGCCCACTGAAATACGATGGATTGAACTACACCGAAATTTGGATTTCCGAAGCCCAAGAACGTATGGTCTTTAGCGTGCCCAATGAAAACTGGCAAGAGTTCCATGACTTGTGTGAATCCGAAGGCGTGTCGGCGAATATTATTGGAAAATTCCAAGATACTGGACGACTAGTTCTGAAATATGCAGATCACGTGGTTGGCGATTTGACAATGGATTTTCTGCATAACGGTCGACCGCCGGTTGTGCGAGATGCGTTCTATGAGCCACCGGCAGTTACCGATATTGATTTCACGGATACGTCGGCAAGTGCTGGCGACGATTTATTGAGCATTTTGGGTAGCCTTAATGTGGCAAGCAAAGAATGGGTAATCCGTCAATATGATCACGAAGTACAAGCCGGAAGTGTGATTAAACCATTGGTCGGAGTAGCCAACGATGGCCCAGGCGATGCAGCTGTTGTGCGACCGGTCCTTGATTCGTGGCGGGCATTAACTATCTCTTGTGGCATGAACCCGCGGTACGGTGATTTTGATACCTACCATATGGCGGCAAGTGGTATTGATGAAGCAATTCGTAATAGTGTTGCTGTAGGTGCGAATCCAGATCGCATTGCTATCTTGGACAATTTCTGTTGGGGCTATACGGATCGGCCGGAAACGCTTGGTTCATTAGTGCGAGCCGCTTTGGCCTGTTATGACGTGGCCGTTGATTTACAGACCCCATTTATATCAGGTAAAGACAGTCTCAATAACGAGTTTTCCTCGTTTAACGATGCCGGCGAAAAACAGACGATTTCGATTCCTTCCACTTTGTTAATCAGTGCGATGGGTCAAGTCGATGATGCGCGTACATGTGTGACGATGGACTTCAAAGAGAGTGGCAACGCGATTTACTTAGTGGGTAAAACTGCATGTGAGTTGGGTGGCTCACATTGGACACTTGTACGAGACATGGAAGGTGGCCAAGTGCCACAAGTTGACACAAGCTTGTCGCGCCCCATTTTCCGAGCCGTCCATCAGGCGATATCGACGGGATTGGTGCGTGCTTGTCATGACTTGAGCGAAGGTGGTTTAGCGGTCGGTTTGGCCGAAATGGCGTTTGCCGGGGGATTAGGTGCAAACGTTGATTTGGCCAATGTAGAAACGGATGGCGAGTTCGATGGCGAGACCGAGTTAGTTACAAAACTGTTCTCGGAATCCAACACGCGATTTGTCTGTGAAGTAAAACCTGAAAATCAAGAAGCATTTGAAGCGAAAATGTCCCACGTAGTTTGTAAGTTGCTGGGGACGGTCAATGAGACAGAGCAGTTGTCAATCTCACACAACGATGTCGTTGCTGTGGATTTACCAATTGCGGAATTGAAAGAAGCTTGGCAGTCACCGCTACGGTGGTAGATTGCGCGGCGCTTGGCCGTTGAGTCCAATTAGATTTTAGCAGAGAGAAAAATGGCAACACCACGAGTTTTAGTGTTACGTGCACCTGGTACGAACTGCGATTTTGAAACCGCACATGCTTTCGAGCGGGCGGGTGCCCAGACGCAGCGGATTCATATTAATCGAATTCTTGAAAACCCTGATTTGACCAAGGATTTTCAAATACTATGTATACCTGGCGGGTTTAGCTACGGTGATGATGTTGCGGCAGGACGGATTCTGGCCAATCAGATGCGTAATCATTTAGCGGATCTGATGCAGGAGTTTAAAGCGAGTGACAAACTGTTGCTGGGTATCTGCAATGGCTTCCAAGTACTCATTAAGTCGGGGATCTTGCTAGATGATAATGAAAACGGTGATCCGCCTGCGACGCTGTGTTGGAATGACCATGGTCGCTACGAGGATCGTTGGGTTCATTTAAAGACGACGTCGGACAAGTGTGTATTTCTGCGGGGACTGGAGCAAATATATTTGCCGATTGCTCATGCTGAAGGTCGGTTCGTGATGGATGGCGAGCAAGTTGCTGCAAGTTTGGCGAGCAACGGTCAATTAGCATTGGCGTATACGACGCCCGCTGGAGAAGATGCAACTGGATTTCCGGATAACCCAAACGGTGCTGAATTAAATGTAGCGGGTGTGTGTGATACATCCGGACGCGTGTTCGGATTGATGCCGCACCCGGAACGATTTATTGATGGCACTCAGCATCCGCGTTGGACGCGTGAAGGCCTGCTAGACGAAGGCGCTGGCATGGCCATTTTTCGTAACGCCGTTGAGTATTTCGCGTAGGTCAACCACAGCCGCTTCTCGGCACGACGGCGCTGGTATTACTAATGGATTTCGCAATTGCCGTCGTCGCACTTGAGGCCGTAGCGGCGTTTGGCTAACCATTTATATCCGACTCGCCATAAGGGCATGGAAAAAGGGATATGTAGCAACGGGACTAGGCTCCATAGTCGAGGCAGCCTGCGAGAAATTACGCGGACGGCAGCAGCGCCGTGGTGGCGTTGATTCTTTTGGTCGATAAGCACCATTGCTTGCATGAGCTCTTCGTGACTTAGGTCGGGATAGTTTTCGGCCACACTCTGGTCATGCAGCGAGATAAAAGCTAGTCGGTTTTTGCCGTCCCAACGGTACAGACGCTGGACTTGTTGTATGCAGAACTGACACTCGCCATCATAGATAATGACGTCAGCAGTCGGGTGGTCAGCAGGTGTGGGAAGTTTGGCCATTTTATATATTGGTATTTGATAGTTGAATTTGGCACCGGAATTGTACCATGACGATGCAAGAATTAGCCCTGAGTTAACTATTCTTCGAGCAACTCGTCGATATCATATTGTTGATTGAATTTTTCAAGATCAAACTCGGGATCGGATTCATCTTCCTCGTCCGTATCAAAGTAATCTTCTTCATCGTAGGTATCATATCCCTCATACTCATCGTCGTCTTGCTCGTCATCGGGATAATGTTCCGTTAGGTCATAATCGGTGGTGTCCCATTGGTGCTGTGAATCCAATGCGTCGTCCGTATCTGCAGTGGTATCCAAGTCGACGTTAATGTTTGCTTCTGGCGATGATCGGTTGATTAATGTATACAGGGTTGTGCTACTGCCAATGCCAATCAGCAACCACCCAAATATTTCCGGGATGACAACGATTCGGGAGTCAGCCTGAGCGAGTTTGATTTGGTCTACGGCTAAGCATTCGATGCCAAGTAGTAGGCATGAAATTGCGAGTCCGAGTATTAGCGCTTTTAACATGGTTTGACCAGTGCAGGAAACTAAAAGAGGCTGTACTATTTATCGCCTAATCAGTGGTGGTGGCAACAAGAATCATTGCTCAGAGTGGGGTTATGACGAGCAGGCAGTAAAAATATGATATTTGGTGGTTTTTTTTACAGTCGAGTAGTTGAGGCGCTTGTCAGCGAGAGTATAAAGAAACTAATAGCCCTGAGGTTGCTTAGAGTGGTAAGCGTTGACGTAAAGTTACCGCAACGGCAAGTCTAAGCGAATATTAGTGGATTTTTCACTTTACGGAAGTCGATGTTAGAGAAGCCTCCATTTCATTGATATGGTGGAAATTCTCACTCGGGTAAGACGCCGTAACCGTGGAGTTGAGTGTTGACTGAACGTGTCAAAATATTAGTCGTAGGATCAACCGCAGAAGCTGAGTCGTCAGTAGCGGAGAATTTGCGTAAAGCGGCAGATCTAGAAGTCGCCGCGACTTGGAACGACGCTCGCCGTCTCATGCGGGAGCAGTGTTTTGACGGCGTCTTTATGGGTCGCAGTGGCGATGGTTCGAATCTAAATGAAATCAGTGACTTGATTCGGGCGACACAGCAAATCCCACAGGGAGTAGCGATCGTCGATGAAAAACAGAATGTCTTATGGGCAAACGAACAACTAAACACCTGGGCCGAGTGCGAAAATGCAGTCGGCCTTAATCTTTATGAAGCCTTAGGTAGTGGAGAGATTATCGGGGGAATGAAATGTCCGTGTCTGAAAACAATCAAATCATCACGTGTAGCGCGATGCTTGATTAAATCGAAAGAGGAACAGTTCTACCGCGTCCAAGCCAACTTGATGAAAGATTCCGATGTCGAGTCTGACGAGCCTTTAGAAATATTAGTGTTTGTTCAGGATGTGACTTCAGATGAACGATATCGACAAAAATTGAATGCAATTCATGAAGCGGGAGTTGAGTTGTCGAACTTGTCGCCTGAAGAAGTCTTCCATATGGATGTGCAAGACCGAATTGAGTTGCTGAAATCAAATATCCTGCACTACACGCAATCCATCTTGGCTTATGATTATGTGGAAATTCGCTTGTTGGACCAAGGGACGGGTAAACTACAAGGATTGTTGTCCGCCGGAATCGACCAAGAAGCTGCCGAACGTTCATTGGTAGTCAGTAAGCATGCCAATGGTGTGACTGGATATGTGGCTGCGACTGGCGAAAGCTATTTGGTTGAGGACGTAGCGAACGACCCCCTATTTATCCACTCGTTCAGTGGTGCCAAGAGTTCTTTGACTGTACCGCTGAAATGGCAATCCGTTGTGATTGGTACGTTTAATGTCGAGAGCCCCGAAGAGGATTCTTTTTCAGAGAGTGACATGCACTTTTTGGAATTATTCGTTCGCAACATCGCCATGGCGCTCAATACGCTTGATTTATTAGTAGCTCAAAAGACGAATGCTGCTCAGAAAAGCGTTGAGGCAATTCACCGTGAGGTCGCCCTGCCGATCGATAAGATTCTCAATGACGCGGTTAACGTGATGGAATGTTATATTGGTCACGAGCCGGAAGTTGAACAGCGTTTGCGTCGAATTTTGCGCAACGCGCGGGATGTGCGGCAAGTGATTCATAAGATTGGTCAGGATATGGCTCCGGCGGAAGCAGTTCCCTCGGGCGTCGCGATCGAACGTCATCCGTTCTTAGTTGGACAACGAGTGTTGGTTGTCGACAGTGATGAATCGGTGCGTAACGATGCCCATTCTTTATTGGAACGCTTCGGTTGTATTGTCGAGACTGCTGAGACCGGTGGTGAAGCGGTCTATATGGTTCGCAACACCGACGGCAATGAAAGCTACAATGCGATAATCTCCGATATTGCATTGCCGGATTTCAGCGGCTATCAATTGATGTTGCGGTTACAAGAAATGTTGGACGTCGTCCCACTTATTCTGATGACTGGCTTCGGCTACGACCCAGGGCATTCGATTGTCAAAGCACGACAAGCTGGATTACATACGAATGCTGTTCTGTATAAACCGTTTCGTCTCGTCCAACTCTTGGACGTTATAGAGACCGTGCTTAAATTGCACGGAAGTTCGACGTCGGCATCCGGTCCGAATTCTTAAATGTTCACCACTCTGCTGCTGAATAGCCTGATTTACACGGTCGCTATGCTGGGGCACGTCGCTGTATGTACGATTGCAATGAATCGTCTGCAAGGGTCCGGAATTGAACACCGCTGGGAACGTGTTGTTAAGAAGTTTATCTATCTAGGGGCATTCGTCGGCAGTGTTTATCCAGCCATTGCTTGGATTTCAAACCAGCCAGATCAAGATGGCTCAGGATTGGCAGCACCTCTAGTGCTGGTGCGTTCGCAGATTTTGGGAAATGTTGGGTATTATACCGTGGTTACGGCAGTTCTCGTTGTAACCGCTACCTTGCGGGTCTTTCACGTGTGGCGAGATCGCTGCGAATCACGATGGTCGTTGCTGCAGCGGAGTTGTATTGATGTACAAGCGGAAGTTAAAACGGATCTCGTGTCCGAGGGCGTCCGCTGGCCTCGATTTAAATGGAATGAAGTACAGAAATTAGAAGTGAATGTTAAATCGATTTTAATGGAACGATTGCCAGCGGCGCTCAATGGAATGACCATTACACATTTTTCAGACCTGCACCTGACGGGAAAGTTAGGTAAAGCATATTTTGAATTCTTGATGGAACGCGTTGTCAACTTAAATTCTGATTTGGTAATAGTAACAGGAGATATTATTGATAACCCCGAGTTGTTGCCGTGGGTTGAGGAGTTGTTTTCAATAATTGCTGATCAAGGGAACGTGTATTACGTATTGGGGAACCATGATATTCGCAATCAAAACGGAGATGTTGTGCGGCAGGCGATGGCGCGGGCGGGGTGTATTGACCTAGGTGGAAAATCGGTAATCCGAGAGGTTCAAGGACATCAGGTTTTGTTATCCGGAAACGAACAACCTTGGATTGGGACCGCGCCAGATATCCCGGCCACGGAAACTGCCCTGCGATTAGCTGCGGTGCATACGCCAGACTTATTTCGTTGGGGCCAGAATCATGGATTTGATCTCATGCTGGGCGGACACGCTCATGGCGGTCAAATTCGCGTCCCCTTTGTCGGGCCAATTGTGACTCCTAGTCGTTACGGCGTAAGATATGCGAGTGGTGTTTTTTATCAACGTGAGACGACTTTGCATGTGACTCGCGGCATTAGCGGTTTGCAGTCGATTCGCTATCGCTGTTTGCCGGAACTTACACAATTGCAGTTGGTAACCTCACTGCCGACTAACACCCGCACCGAATAGAAAGCGGCGACGCAAGTGACTGCATGAGATCGTTGGGCTACGCATTAACTGCGGCCAACATCATTCCATAGATATGGGGTGAGGCGTCGATGTGGGCGTACTGAGGTTTTTCGGCGCCTAAGTCCACGAGAATGTCCTGCAGCGTCAATGGATCACATAAGGCCGCACCGGGAACGTGCATGCTGAGCTCTAATTTAAATGTAGCCCGCGTAATAGCGCCATTTTCTTGTCCTGGAAATACATCCACAATCAACAACCGTCCCTGCGGAGCAATCGCCTCGATCACACGTCCTAGCAAAGACTTCCATTGGTCAGCAGGAATCAGGTGTAAAAGATTTGCGACTACAACTAAATTGAATTGTGATTTAGGGAGATCGGTCGTCAAGGGATCGCCGATAATCGTAGCGAAACGCCCGTCCATACCAACATCTTCCGCCGTGCGACAAGCGACATCGACGGGTTGTTGATGATCCAGGAAAGTGATGCGAGCTGCTGGGTCTTGTCGGGCAATCGGTAAACTCCACACTCCGGTGCCACAACCAACGTCGAGTATGTTTAAAGGTTCCGTTTGTTGGCTCAAACTCAAATACTTAACAACATCCATCGCCGCCGGTGTCGCTTGCCATTGGGCAGTTGAAACGCGATTGCGGTATGCGGTTATCCGATTCTCGCATGGTTGTTTGGACCGCATGAAATCGTCAATATCGGTTCGATCAGCTTGCCCTAAATCGTCATCATGAGGAGTCAATAGATGCATCACTTGGCTCAGTGCATAGTCGTCTTGATAACGTTCAAGGATCAAGAGCCCACATAGTATATCAAGCAGAATTTCGGTCCGGTCGGGATGCAGGTTACAAGCCGTTGCCACTTGCACTGCCGTCTGCTGTCCATTTTTCAAAATATCAAAAACGCCCAATCGTCGCGCACTTTGAAAGGCATCAACGCCAGCTGCTGCGTTGGAAAGATTCGTATAGAGTCGTAATGTATTCAGTTGCGCGTCGGACATGTTATGGGTGCTAGGGAAATTGAGGAAAGTGGATGTAATTTACAAAAGATAGTGTTGCTACGAATCTTATACAAGCGGGAAAAATAGCGCTCCGATCAAGGTCGCACCAAGGCCTACTATCCCCATGATGATGCTCATAGGCGTTATGGTCCGCAGCGCCTCGGCCTCTGTCATGCCACTCATTTTACAAATGACCCAAAATCCACTGTCCGCCATCCACGCAATTGGTTTGGACCCACAGCCCACGGCCAGTGCCAAGTAGACCGGATGATACGGCAATAGATCAGGCTGCAGAGCTAACGGCGAGAAAATGCTAGCGACGGTAATCATGGCAACGGTCGATGAGCCTTGGGCGGTACGGATAAGTGTTGTTAGCGCAAAGACAAGCAACAGTGTTCCAATCGTCGCTGTTTCAGCGCCCGTACCTGCGATGACTTCCTTAATTCCACTTTGACGGATAGCTGCGCCGAATCCGCCGCCCGCCGATGTGATGAGAATGATTATTCCACCGCTGGACAAAGCGTTTGAGATGGCAGTGGCCAGTTTGTTACGAGTCATGCTAGGTCGAGCAAATAATGTGCCCATGGCTATCAGTGCCGCAATAATTAAGGCAATGTTTTTATCGCCTAGTGTTTCGACGGTAGGTCTGATCGTCTCCATCCATTGGGCGGGTGCAGATCCCCCGAGGTTTTTAAAGTATGTCTTTGTAGCTGTCGCACAAGCGATTAGGATTACAGGCAGAACGATCGGCAGCAGTGACAACCAAAATGGTGGCAGATCATGTTCGCTTCGTGCGGCTTGAACTTCCAACTCATCCAAGCTAGCGTCGGCACTGTCGCGGAGTGGAATTTCCATACGGCGATTGATCCATTTTGCAAATGTTAATCCAGCAACGCTACTGCACAAACCAACACAACACCCTGCGATGATCATCGTGATTAGGTTCACGTTGAATTCTTCGGCAACAATCAACGGGCCAGGTGTGGGTGGGACGAGTGAATGGGCCATGGAGCCACCGGCGACGATCGCCAATATAAACAAAAGGTAGTTTTTTCCTGTCCGCAATCGCGTTGCTTTGGCTAATGGGATCATCAAGTAGAAAACTGTGTCAAAAAAGACGGGAATCGATAATAGAAATCCACTTCCCATAAAGGCAGTGCCAGCATTTTTTTCACCTAGCCAATTTAATGTGGTTCGGACGATACGATCTGCCGCTCCACTGTCGAGCAAACATTTTCCGATAATGGATGCCATGGCGATCAAAATGCCAATTTTTCCGCAGGTTGATCCAAAACCGAGAGCGACCCTCATCATGGGAGTTTGTTTTCGATAGTCCTTTTTATAAAGCTCTATCGCTGTACTGCGAAGTGCGATGTAATCTGCCAAGTCGTTTTCAAATTGTTCTTTGTCAGTATCGGCATACGCAGCGGCATCCGGTTCAGCTCCATGCATCTTCTCAAACGCGACAATTGCCTCATCCTGGGCATAGTGGTCTAAAGCGGTATCCGTTGTTAGGAAAGCTGCCACAAGTGCTGCAAATGTGAGCGCTAAAAAGGCATGTAAGCGGAGCACGAGTATTCCGATGACGACAATCAATATCGAAATGATAAGGATGGAAATGGCACCCATGATGTGTTCCTGAAAGAATGTCGGCAAGTTGTGGTAAGTCATATGTTATAATCGTTTTGTCGTCTAAAATCATCGCATAACCTCCACGTTCATCAAAAACTTGATCTTGGACTCCTCCCGTACACGCAATGAAATTCATCACTCACATAATTATTTCCTTGATAGCGATAAATTCGGTCGCCGTGTCGTTGTTGGCAGAGGAATGGACCCCGCAAGAACTTGAGTTTTTCGAAACTAAGATTCGTCCAGTTTTGGTGAAGTCATGTTATAAGTGCCATTCACAACAAGCTGCCAACAAGAACGAGCTTAAAGGCGGCCTGTTATTAGACACCCGCCAAGGCTTATTGCGTGGAGGCGAAAGCGGCCCCGCTGTTGTTGTTGGCAAACCTGATGAAAGTTTGTTGTTGTCGTCGCTCGCTTACGAATCATTTGAAATGCCACCGACGGGTAAATTGTCCGATGCCATCATCGCCGATTTTCGCAAATGGATTTCCAGTGGTATGGCAGACCCTCGCACGAAAGCGTCGGGTGAAGTAAAAGAAACGGTTGGAATCGACCTAGCGGCAGGACGTAAGTTTTGGGCCTATCAACCTCTGCACTACGACTTGCCTGCAGTATCGAGGACCGCTGCAGAAGATCACGGGGACGTCGGCAATCAAATCGATGGTTTTATAAACGAAAAACTGAGAGCAGCTAATCTTCAACAAGGATCCTTGGCTTCACGTGAGGTGTTGTTACGGAGATTGACTTTTGACCTAACAGGATTGCCGCCTACAGTCGCGGATCAAAATGCTTTCCTATTGGATAGCTCGCCTGATGCTGTCGAGCGAGTCGTTGATGGATTGTTGGCGCGACCTGAATTCGGTCAACGTTGGGGTCGTCACTGGTTGGACGTGGTGCGGTATGCGGAATCAATTACTCTGCGGGGATTCCTTTTCCCAGAGGCTTGGCGGTACCGAGACTATGTCATTGATTCGTTCAATGAAGATCGCCCATTTGATCAGTTTGTTCGCCAACAGATTTCCGGAGATTTGATGTTAGCCGACGGTTATCGGCAGCGACAAGAACATCTGGTCGCGACGACATTCTTGACTCTAGGAAACTCGAATCTTGAAGACCAAGACAAAGCAAAACTTCGAATGGATGTGGTAGATGAGCAATTGGATACCATTTTTAGAGGTTTCCTCGGACAGACGATCGCGTGTGCTCGTTGCCATGACCATAAATTCGACCCGATCCCAACCAAAGACTACTATGCCTTAGCTGGAATTTTTCGAAACACGAAAACGCTGAACCATTCGAATGTTTCGAAATGGATTGAACTTCCACTTCCACAGTCCGAATCGGTCGAAAACGCGGCGCGGCAATTTAAATCGGAAAGTCTGGCGCTGCAACAACGTATTACGGCACTGCAGGGCAAAGTGAATACGGACCAACCACTTACGGTGGCCAGTTTAGCTGGCATTGTGCTGGATGATGAACAAGCCGTATTGACAGGTTCATGGCAACGCTCAATGTCGACGAAATCCTATATTGGCAGTGGTTATCAACATGATGGCGATCAGGGAAAGGGAGATAAAACTGCCTTGTTTCAAACTCCTGCTGGGCTCGATGGCGAGTACGAGGTTCGCTTTGCTTTTACACCGGGCAGTAACCGCACGAAAACTTTGCCGGTTACGGTCAGTCATGCGGCCGGAAAAACAACTATCATTATCGATCAAACCGTCGTGCCACCCATTAAGAACCGATTGATATCGTTGGGAAGATTTTCGTTCAAAGCGAGTGAACGAGCTCAGGTGCTAGTTGAGACGACCGCAACGACTGGGCATGCCATTATTGATGCGGTGCAGTTCTTGACGGTAGCTGAGGCGGATGAACAGACTCAGATCGCCAAAGGCGTACGTGACGCGAAAGGGACTGCAGCCGAATTAAAAGAACTTAAATCGCAGCTAGGGAAATTAACAGCGCGACAACCTCAGCGTCAGCTGGTTATGTCGGTGCAGGAGGAGGAAGAAATCGGTGACACATCAATCCACGTGCGTGGTGATGTGCATAACTTGGGCGAAACGGCGCCTCGCGGATTCTTGCAGGTCGTTCCAGTTTCAACAGGTATTGTATTTAGCGGCAAAGCAAGCGGTCGCCATGAATTAGGGGAGTGGTTGGCTGACCGCGACAACCCCTTGCTTGCCCGTGTATTTGTAAATCGGATTTGGCATTGGCTCTTTGGCACTGGAATTGTCCGTAGTGTTGATAATTTTGGAGCGACCGGAGAACTTCCATCGCATCCGGAGTTGTTGGATTATTTGGCGCTACGGCTACAGGAGGGGCAGTGGTCCACCAAGAGCCTGATACGCGAAATTGTATTGTCGCGTACGTATCGATTGAGTTCTGCGATGACCGAAGAAAGTCTGAAAGTGGATCCCGAGAATAGATTACTCAGTCGCATGAACCGACGTCGACTAGGCGCAGAGTGTATACTCGACGCGATGCTTGACATAAGTGGTGACTTGGACCGCCGCATGGGAGGGTCGGAGATCACCGCTGAGGCCAAAAACGACTACAACTATCAGCACTCCAGCCGCCGTCGCGCTGTCTACTGGCCAGTGCTTAGAAACTCAGTGGCTGAAGTCCTGGACGTGTTTGATTTTGCTAACCCAAGTATGGTTGTTGGGCACCGTGACGTCAGTGCGTCCGCTCCCCAAGCGCTATTTATGATGAATAGCGAACTGGTGATGGATTTGGCGCAAAAAACGGCGAGGTTGTCTCTAAGTGACCCGGAGTTGGATGACGTCCTGCGAGTTAAAAGATTAGTGCAGCTAGCATTTGGTCGCACGGCAACACCGCAGGAAATACTGCTTTTTACAAAGTTTATGGACGATGATTCGTTAAGTGACGTCACCAAGGAAGAGAAGTTGACACAGCTCATTCAGACAATCTTTGCATCTGTTGATTTTAGGTATGTATACTAATTATTCAGGGACCAGCTACGGCTAATCAGTGGTAATGATATGAACAAGGCTCAACAACTTACTAGACGCTCAGCACTGGAAGCAGTCGGGTGCGGCTTTGGCAGCATCGCGCTGGCGGGCTTGTTGAATGAACCCGCTATGGCTAGTCCGGTGAAAAATCACGATGTTACGCTGGGTAAAAGAACAAAAATCCCAGCTCGCGCAAAACGAGTCATTTTCATCTTTATGCAGGGCGGGCCGAGTCACGTTGATTCGTTTGACTACAAACCAATCTTGGAAAAACGAGATGGTGAGTCCATTGCGTTTGATGACGACCGGACAATTGCGAATACGGGTGAACGTAGCACCAAGCAAACTTTGATGAAGGCGTTGTGGAAGTTTCGTCGCTATGGTGAAAGTGGCCGCATGGTATCGGATTTGTTTCCAGAAACCGCGCGGCATGTCGACAAACTGTGCATGGTGCACTCGATGCATACTGAAGGCGTCGCACATGGACCGGCGACTTTGTTTTTACATTGTGGTGCCCACAACTTTGTCCGCCCTTCGATGGGTTCTTGGATTCATTATGGGCTTGGTAGCGAAAATGATAATCTGCCGGGTTTTGTCTCGATTTGTCCATCGCCGGGTAACGGCGGCGCGCGGAATTACGGCAGCGCCTTTTTATCGCCAGTGCACGCTGCCACGACGCTGGGTAGTGCAGGGCGACCAGCGATTGATGCGAAGATTCGCAATTTAGTTAACGGCCGTTATCGAACCGATGTGCATCTAAGGCAATTCGAGCTATTACAAAAACTCAATGCTCAACAAATTAAGAATCGAACGGGTGATGCCGAACTGGATGCGGTCATTAAATCATATGAGCTTGCTTGGCGTATCCAGAATAACGCACCTCAGGTTCTTAACTTAGAGCTAGAGACGGCCGAGACGCACAAACTGTACGGGATCGATGATGCAGCCACTGAGAGTTTTGGTCGGCAATGTTTGATGGCCCGTAGAATGGCTGAGTCGGGCGTGCGTTACATTCAGTTGACCTATGGAGATGCCGGAGCGAATCCGGCGTGGGATCAGCATTCCAATATGCCGAAACATATGGATCATGCCAAAAAAGTGGATAAACCGGTCGCTGGACTTCTTACCGATCTAGATCGCCGTGGATTGCTCGAGGATACGTTGGTATGGTGGGGTTCCGAGTTTGGACGTACTCCGTATTCACAGGCTAATGGAACTGGGCGTGATCACAACCCCAGCGGTTTTACGATGTGGCTAGCAGGCGGTGGTGTGAAGCCTGGGTTTGCATTTGGTGCAACTGATGAATTTGGCCATGAAGCGGTTACTGATAAGGTGCATATGCATGATATGCACGCGACGATCTTGCACTTGCTGGGAATCGACCACAAGCAACTGACGTTCAAGTATTCCGGCCGCGACTTTCGTTTAACCGACGTACACGGGCGAGTGGTGCATGAGATCGTGGGTTGACAAGACGCCCTAGGATTGGATGTCGTCACTTTCTGATTCTTCCGTAAGCTGGTTGAGGCGTTGAAGCATTGTTTTGATTTCAAACCAACCTTTAACCGTGACGACACAAGCCATGACCGAGAAAATGGTTAAGGCGATTAAAAGAATGCTAATCCAAAACGTGAACCAGTGATGGAATTCGACTTGTTCGGATGCGATGTCAGCAATTAAATAATACGCTAGCATTATTGGGACTCCGGTATGTCATTTACGGGATTTGTTTGGAGGTGTTTTGCATCGGGCCAGATGAAAGATCCGAGTATAAATACAATGAGTGTTAGGCCAATGCTAATGAGGCCGACTACCGAGGACGTTATCGCTTCAATCCAATAGATCGCGTCGGCGTTGAGTATGTAACAGCTACAGTTAATTAGGATGATGCGGATTGGCTCGCGCCCTAAAATAGCTGACGCACCGAAAATGAGTCCGAGCATCGCTCCGACTCGACTCGCTCGCTTCCAATACAAACCGCCGGCAAGCAGTACGAGCGCCCCGGTAAAGTACACGGCGCCGGTAATGATCATGTAATCCCAGATGCGGTCGCTGCCTTTGTAGAACAGTCCCCAAGCCCAGATGAAGATACCAATTAGCACAATACAAATGCGTGTTAGCTTGATGCGAGCGGCGGCTGACATCGGTGTTTGACGTAGAGGTGCTACAACGTCCTGCGTAATGACACTGCTCCAACAAAGCAAATAACTATCATGGGTCGACATGAAGGCGGCAATCATAGCGGCTGTGATGATCCCTAAAACTCCGATCGGCAGCAGTTGTCCTAGAAATGCGGGCATTGCATAGAGCCCCGCATCTTCAATTGCATTAACGCCGATGAATAGAGAAGATTGTTCGGGATGGATTTGAGTAACGAACGTGTAGGCAGCCACACCCCAAAACATGGGAATTAAAAAACGAATCGTAAATGAGACGCTTGATAGCACGTATTGTTTTTTGACTGCTTCGGGTGATTCCATGGCGAGTGCGCGCGAGACTGCAGTTGGCCAGACCGCACAGCCGATGAGACCGGCGGCAATGATTTGGTAAGTAACGTATGCTGGGCCAAAAGGACCAGCGGGATCCGTCGGGTCAAAACCTTTGCGGCCCATCCCCGTTTTGACAGCCTCATACATGGAGTCCAACCCGATGGTGTAAATTGCTAAGACGGTTGTCACGATGACGCCAACAGACAGGACGACGAACTGGGTGTAGTCGGTGATGATAACTGAGATCATGCCGCCGAGCACGGTATATACAAGAACTAGAATCAACAGAATCGTCATGACGATAATCAGAGCATTGCCATCGATTGGTAAGCCTGTTGCACCGACAATGAATTTGGCGCCGACTTGTAAAAATAATCCCATGTTTAAAATGCCGGCCGCCGATAAAATGATGCCACCGACAACGCGAACTTTACGGCCATAGCGTTTTTCGTAATACTCGGGAATCGTCAATACTCGATGCGCACGCAATGGTTTTACGATGAAACCGGTAAGCCCAACAAATAATGTGGCTCCACCTGCTATTAACGCCATATGAAAGGCGGCAAAACCACCCGCGAAGCCACTTTGAGCCATATACATGACGGTGATGAGACCCATTTCCGTACCGGTCATCGTCGCGACACCTAACCATGGCCCAACGCTGCGGCCAGCGCCGATATAGGCGTCCATATTCGTGGCAAATCGCGTCACATAGATACCAATGACCAGCGAGATCGAAAGATAGATCGCCACAATTATCCAATCGAGGACCGAAAAATGCGTTAGCTCGTGAATCTGTAGGTCGGCGATGAGTAGATGCATTAAGTGATTGGTGGTTTGTCTGGGCCCAAAAGTACAAGTAAACATGATAACCTAAACAACAATCGCAAACTGAACCTAATTGCGAATTACCAAACACGAGTACTCAACGTATGGACAATGGTGCGTTGCCGCACCGATTCGAGTTGCTTGTGTCGGTGACAGCGGCAGGTGGCAAGTTAATGGCCAGAGAAGTTCATCGCTTGTTAAAAGAGAACTTCCCCGCGAATCGATGGGTTTATGACAGTTGTGCAGGATATTTTGGGAACATTTTACCCAAACTATGCGTCTTAACCGTAAGAGTGTTGCTTTAAAGCGTATTTGCTAATCATTATAGTTAATGTAACTGCGTAATGAGTTGTGTGACTGTGTTAAGGTAGGCGATTCTGGCAATACGCAGTTACGACGTTATCCAACTATTGAAAATACGCCTCAAATCCAGCCTGCTCTCAACGGATGGCTCACATATAGAATAGGGAAATGACTCGATGTTGAAACGAACTAATCAAACGCTATTAAGCCTTTTTATAGTAGCCTCTCTCTTTTACGTTCCCAGTGTCGTGCGATCCCAGGAAGCTCCGCCGGCTGCTGCAGCGGCCCAAACTAAACAAGCGGAAGAAGCGGGCGAGAAAAAGAACTCGATATTCGAACAGACGATTTACGTTCCGTACGACAAATTATCAAAAGTGTTTGAGTCGCCCTCGCGCGGCGTTTTCTTGCCGTACGATGAATTCCAAAAATTGTGGCAAGCTGCGCGCGCAAAGAGTGCAGTGGACAATCCTGTTTCGATTCCTCTGAGGTCAATGATTACATCGATCTCGTCTGAAGCGACAGTTCGCGGCGATGTTATGCAGGTTTCCGCCAAGTTGTCGATTCAGATGCTGGGACTAGGCTGGCATGAAATCCCCTTGCGTTTAGCGGATGCGGCAATCTCTGAGGCAGAGATCGACGGTGAAACAGCTCGTATCATATTTAGGCCTGGGCAGGGATATTTTCTGTTGATGCAGCGCCAGGAAAGCGACGCGGCGGATGTTGTCTTGGATCTCCAATACGCGCGGACCTACAATCAATCACCGGGACTGAATCAAGTTTCATTCCAAGCTCCCCAAGCATCCATTAACCGCTGGAAAATCACGATTGCTGATCCAGGTGTGAAAGTAAATGTGCAGCCGCTAGTGGCCGCCACTGAAACGCAGGATGGCGCCGCACGGGATAATCCGACTGGCGATCCAGTACCACCGGCAGCACCCTCAACTGAAACTGTATTGATTGCTTTTTTCGGTTTAACACCCCAAGTTCATATCGACTGGACACCACGCAGCGAAGGTGCTGCGGGGTTGCAGGCGTTAGCTACAGTACAGACGCGTCAAAGTGTTGTCATCGGCGAAGGGTCTCAGCGAACGCAAGCCCAGATCGTCTATGTAATTACACGCAGTGAGTTGCGTGAATTAAAGCTTCGGATTCCTGTGGGGCAGAAAATTTCCGGAGTATTTGATGCTAATGTTCGTCGCTGGGATGTCGCCTTGGAAGAGGGATATCAAATTATTACGATCGAGTTGTTCGAACCAGCGGACTCGACACAAACCATCAATATCGAATTGGAACGGTTTGATCTTGAAGTCGGTATGCAAAACGACTCGGTTGATGTCACCATTCCTGAGATCGAAGCGTTAAACGTGTCGCGGCAACAAGGACTTGTGATGGTCAAAGTGGAAGGTGACCTGCGTGCAGATGTTGACACGCGAACTGGGTTGCTACAAGTGGATGCCGCTGAAGTTAATGTTGGTCAAGGTTGGGACTTTGTTTACCGCTATGCTGCATTACCATATGAACTCGTCCTCAAAATTGAAAAATTACAACCACGTGTCACAGTGGAAGAATATGTCACGATCCAAATCACTCCTCAATTGACCCGAATGAGTGTCACGACTTTGTTAGACATTCAGCGTGCTGGATTATTTCACGTAGATTATGATGTTCCTGTTGGTTATCGTATTCGAAGTGTGAGGGGAATCGCTGCGGCGAATGTAACGGCTGCTGTTGTCGAAAACCATCATGCGGTAGAGAACGCTCCGGGAAAATACAGAGTGAATTTTTCGCGGAAAGCTGTAGGCCATGTGGCGCTGCTAGTTTCTGTCGAAAAGGTGCGTACCGATGTAAATTTGTTGACCCCTACGGGTGAGGCGTCCGAATACACTTTCTCGTTGCCGCGCATTGTTGCGGCAAGTGTCGAGCATGTTCAAGGTAATGTGACGGTACTCGCTCCAGAGGGTTTGCGGGTAACGCCGGTGGATACTGCCGGCGGGCAGAGTGTGGCCATTAGCGAGGTGCAACCGAGCATTGCGGGCTTGGTGCAAGTCAGTAGGATCGGTAGTTCGCTAGCAGTACACGCGTTCAGGTATGCCAATGAATCATTCAATCCGACATTCTCCGTTGAGCGTCGTCAGCCTCAGATCGAAGTGGGGCAGTTAGTGATTGCTGATGTGCAATCCGGAATCATCAATCACTCGGTAACACTAGCCTATGACGTCCGCTACAGCGGCGTGAAAAAACTTAGATTAGACGTTCCGACGAGTTTGATTGGTAAGATCCGCAACGACTCGAAATTAGTCCAAGAGTCTGCTATTACTCCGCGACCCGACGATCTTGCTGCCGATTACACGGCCTGGGAGTTGATTTCAAATCGAGAGCTTTTTGGTGCATTTCAAGTCGAGTTGTCTTGGATAGAATCATTAGACGATTTGGAAGTCGGGTCCGCCGCCAGTGTTTCACTGAACCCATTAATGCCGCAAGAGGTGCATAGAAGTTGGGGGCAAATTGTAATCAAGAAAGCCGAAAATCTAGATGTCGTTCCCGCGGAATCCGACGGTGTGCGACCCATTGATCCTCGTTATGACCTCAAGTTAGGTTCGAAAGAGACGCAGATAGAGGGTGCTGCGGTTGCGATGGAATTCCACCAAGCGTGGAGCGTAGAACTGGACATTCACCGTTATGAACTTGAGTCCATTGAACTTTCGGCAATTGAATTAGGCGTGATTGATGTTCAAATCGCCAAAGGTGGAAAATCGCGAGTCCACGCGGTGTATCGAGTCAAAAGTGCTGCTCAACGAATCGCGGTCACATTTCCAAAGGGGTCGAAGATTCCAAATGATCCACTTTCCATTAACGGCGAGGCGGTCGGGATTGAAAAAGGTGCCGCTGGTGACGAAGAGGATACCGTGGGTAATGCGAAGAATTATTTGATTCCACTCAATACCATCACCCCAGGCGAAGATTTTGTGTTGGAGTTGAAATACTCGATCGAATCCGATGGCTTTACCGTACGTATTCCCGAGTTTACGGATCTACACGCTATCAATCAAATTTTTATGGTTGTCCACTTACCTTCAGACATCGTATTGGTGGATTATTCTGGTGATTGGGACGACCATTTGCCGAGTTCATTTTTGGAAACGATCCAACGTAATCTATTGTACGATTCCGAATCGGAGGGAATTGTAGATGTTCACTCACTGTTGAATAATATTACCCAAGCCAAGGTTGATGTGGTGCTGGGAAATCAATTTGGCAACCATGACACGCTGACCTTTTCAGCAATTAATCCGAGTTCGTCGCCTTTGCGGCTGTCGACTTTATCTCTTACTACATTCCATTTGTTTATGTTTGGGTTCTTGGTGGTGGTTACTCTCGGTGGACTTTGGTTGGGAGTACGTAATCAAATAATTACAGTTTTGGTTCTCGTGTCAGCGAGTCTGGGGGTCGTTTTGATTAAACCGATCATGGCGAGTCACATACCGTTTTCCGGCTTGTTTCTTGGTATGTGTTTAATGTCCATAATTTGGCTTACCAAGGATTGTTTGAAACCTTGTTTTCGTATTTGCCGCAAGTTGTTTTCGCTAGATACAGTTAGTACAGCGGATGTGATTATTGACGACACTTCTGAAGTTGGCGCGGACACAGATGTGGCGATTACCGCCGTTGATACGGTTGAGGATCTCGAGGACGCAAGCGAGACTCAAGAAGACGCGGAAACGCCAAACGAAGAAGAACAGGACGCGGTTAAATTTGTAGACGAGTTATTACTCGCCGATGATAGTCAAGCGGAACCTGACGAGTTACCGGACGATCTGGTCAGCGATGATGACGACTTAAATAGCGAGGGAGATGAATAATGAGAACGACTCCCAATAAAACTAACATGTCTCGGTGGCTGCGAATATCAATACTGATGTTATTGTCTTGCTGTGTTGTTTTTGGTGCCGTGCCGCCAGCGATTGCCCAGCAAGGCGAAATGAAACGCGAAATCTACGTGCCTTTTGATGATCTAAAGACAGTCTTGGCATCTGGGATTCAGCGCATCTACTTACCTCGCAGTGAGTATGAAGATTTATTAAAGAAGGCAAATATTAAACCTGGGGACACTCCGCCACAACAAGCGTTATTACTTAGCGCCAAATATCGAATCAACATTCTCGGTGATTCGGCATTGGTTGTCGGTGATTTTGAAGTCGAGTCGCTGGCTGCAGGTTTACAACAACTGCCATTGGGATTCTCAGGCGTTTCAATTCTCGATGTTACCGTAGACAAAAATGCGGCTTCGTTGGTACGTGATTCGGAACAGTCGGTTCGTTTGCTGCTGCCTAACATTGGGAAATCACAGGTGCAATTTTCAATGTCAGCAGCCGTACACCACGCCGCGGCTGAGCAGACGCTGACGGTGTTATTGCCACACGCAGCCAATTCGAAAATCGACTTGATTGTGCCGGGGAATATCGAAATTAAATCAGGTGCGAGCGTTTTAAAACGCACAATCGATGAAGAGCAAAACGTCACACGCTTTGAACTGATGGCCAAGCCTGGGCCACTGCAGATCACCATGTCGCTCAATAATAAACGGCTCAAGACAGAGGAAATTGTGGTTGCCCGCAATGTACTCGTGGCAGAATTGACACAGGCTATTCAACGATTGCATGGGACGTTTTCAATGCAAGTGCAACAAGGCGCCGCCTCGGATTTCCGATTTGCTATAGCTGCTGGTTTTCAGGTTACCGACGTGCAAGCCCCTGGCATTTCACGTTGGTCGGTGGCAGAGGAAGATTCCCAGCAAATATTGACAGTTGAAATGCGGGTTCCACAAACGGAAGATCTGTTGATCAAGATCACAGCATTGAATAGCAGTCCGGCGCTTGATGAATGGGCATTTCCAAAAATTGAACCCTTGGATGTTTTGGTGTCCACGGGAGTCGTCGGTATTTTAGCAGATCGTAGGCTGGCCATTAACTCATTGGAAACAGATGGGGTAATTGCGCTTGATACGCAAATTCTTGAGCAAGCGCTGCCCGAGTCGATATTTGTTGTTGAACCAGGCGCGCCGTTGATTCGCGTCTTGGGAACTTATTATGTTCCGCAATCCGATTATGAGATCAGTGCAGAGGTAACGCACCCTGATAACAGGATTCACGTTCAGACGACGACTCAATTGTCCTTGAACCATAGCAATCATACGGTCAGCGCGTCCTTTAACATCTTTCCGGAACTCGACGATCTGTACTCGCTTACGATCGAAGTTCCCGCTCAATGGAATATTGTGAGTTTACACACCGGTTCGGAACAGTTGACATATCACGAGACGATTGATGGGATGGGAGTTCGCCGGTTACATGCGAACTTCCCAACGAAGAGAACATTTGGGCAAGTACACAATGTTGTCTTGCTAGCAAAACGTGCGCCGGAGGGTTGGTTGGACGATTGGGACGAGTTTCATTTATCGGTGCCAAAATTCATGATTGAAGACACTTTTCGTGATCAGGGTGTGTTGGCAATCCGCACGCAGCGTGGTTTCGAGGAAGTGTACGAAGTGCGTCCGGAGCAAGTAAGTGGGGTAGTTACGTTAGCGACTGCTGATAAACAGCAAGCTGGATTGACGGGCCGTTTGGCGTTGGCTTACCGATACGAGCAACCGCAATTCACGGTTGCGGTCGTTGCGAAACGAGTGGTGCCGGTGCTGTCGGCGCGTTTGGCCACTTTCCTCAATGTCCAGCCGGGTGTTTTGAGGACGTATAGTGAATTGACGTATACCGTTCAGCAGTCACTTGTTGAAAAAGTACAATTCAAATTGCCAGATTCCTCTCCAGCGGATCTCAACGTTGTCGGATTCGCAGGTACGGTCGTCAAGCAATTTTCAAGTATCGAAGCGGATGGGCACCGCATTTGGACTGTTACGCTTGATAAGCCGACCGCGGGATTGGTTGTTATCGGAGTTGATTTTGAACAAGTGATCCAGGAATCTGTAACCGCATATACTCCCGCGATTGTTACCGCGGAAGGCGTCGTTTATCAATCTGGAGTCCTGTCGGTCGAGTCGTCACCGGAGTTAGCAATTCAAGTTGCGGATGCCGCCGACGACACCGAACTTGGACCAGACTCGCGACTCAAGCCTGTCGACGTGGGTGAGTTGGTTGTTAATGGGTATAGCGTTGGAAAACATCGAGTCGGGGCCTATGGATATACGGGAACGCAGCTGAATGTGCAGTTAGAGATAAGTAGGCCCACGTTGTTCACTGTGCCGAGTACGCTTATTCAGCGCAGTGAAATTGTCTCTTTTGTCAGTAGTCATGGCGTCTATCAATCGGTTGCACGATTTGAAATTTTAACTAAAGCCAGTTACATCCAAGTTGCACTTCCAGAGAAAGCAAGTTTATGGAGTGTTGTGATTGATGGTGCTGACACTGTTAAACCACAGAAAGTGTCAGGTACTACTAATCGCTTTCTTGTTAGTTTCCCTCATTCCAAAGAAAATGTTGGTCTCAAACGGGATTTGCGTGTCGTCTACGAGCAGCGGCTCTCGGTGGGCAATGATGGTTTTCAACTAAAGGCACCCGAACTATTTGAATTCGCTCGCGGATCCGCCCAGCAACAATTGCCAATTGAGGCAGGATTGATTCGCTGGCAAATGATCGTCCCTGGCAATTTCGTAGTACAGCCATATGCTGATTCCAACATGCAACTTACTGGATTACCGCGCATTGTAAATCAAAGCGCGTTTGCGTCAGTTGCTATGGTTGCCGGTGGCGGAGGTGTACGTCCTTTTTACTTATCAGCTTCGTCTCCGACAGATAGTGCGGTCTATAGCACTCCATCATCAGCAGAATTTGAGTTTGGTGCTGAATACGATTTTGCCGATGGGGAAAGTGCGATGGAAAACGAATCCATGCCAATGGAGTCTCCAAGACCGCTTGTGGGCGCGGCACAATCTGAGGTGCAAGCAAGGACGAGCGACGCGCTGAAAAAGCTAGTCAATGGGCCGGAGAATAATACGGCGGAATTTGCCGAAGGGGAACCAGGTGGTGCTCCTAGCCAACCGACTTCGCCCGACCCCAGTAGTGAATTGGCTCCCAAAGATGGCCTGAATATTGGTGATGACACCAATGGCGATAGTGACCGTTTGAGCGAGGAAATGGACAATAAATACTCTTATCGTTCGAGTCAAACTTGGGCATTACAAGGCATGAAGAGCCTAAACGTTGATCTGTTGAACAAACCGCAAGATTCAAACGGTGACCTGGATGTACAATACATGGATTTCGTTCGCTATGATTTTCAAAGTTTAGGTGGTGAACCTAAATTGGTTGGTAGAATACTTCGTAAAAGCGTGGTCACTTTGTGGGCTTGGATTGCAGGCATCGCTGTTTTACTAGTAGGCTTGCTGTTGTTACCTCGAACTGCTCAATTAAAACGTAACTATGTGCTTGTCGTGCTGACAATGCTAGCCGTAGCATCGGCAGTTCCATCGCTGAATTTTTACCAGCAAGTGTTTGAAGTTGTGTTTGTGATCACACTTTCGTTGACGCTGATTTATTGCTTCTATCATTTACTTAAACCTGGCGTCTGCTGGTTTCGAAAACGAACTGCGAGAATCACTGGACTTGGTTGTGGTTTGCTGCTCGCGTCGCTGCTATTTAGCGGTGTTGCGGATGCACAGCAGAATGAACCGAATGAAGAAGTGCAGACGGTACAAGTTCCCGCAGATGCTGTCATCGTGCCCTATGACCCTGCTCAATTTCCAACAAAGAAAACTCCCACGGATCAGCTTTTGATTCCGCTAGAGTTGTATTCTCAGTTGTGGCGTCAGGCGTATCCAGAATTACCGTTGGAGCATGAAGTGCTGCCTGTCGAATATGCTTTTAGTTCCGTTAAGTATGAGAGCACTTTGTTAGATGACGACGGCATTTTTATTGAAGGCGTTTTGGGAATTGAGGTGTTCAGTGGACGTGAAGTCGCCATTGGATTGGCCTTGAATGAACTTGTCTTGCAATATGCAACTCTCGACAAACTACCGGCGCAAATTCAAGTCCGTGGTCTTAATGGCGGAGATCCAGCCAATGGATCGGGGCAACAAGCAGCGAATGCAGTTCCGCAACAAGTTCTCCGCGGCAATAGTCATACTTTATTCATTAAGGGACGAGGTCATCATGAATTGCGGGTCGGCTTTAAACTGCAAGTGCAACGGCAAGGCGGGTGGCGATTGGCAAAAGGTAATTTGCCGATTGGCGCAAGTGGCTTGTTAGCGTTGAATGTGCCACGCAAGGATACCGAAATACGCTGGAATGGGCATTTAGGCACTGCTGAATTGAATACCGTCGCGGATAATCAGCGGGTAGAATCGCCGCTGAAACTAGATGGCGGATTTGATTTTCGCTGGCGGTCGATTGTTTCGCAAAGCGGAGCGGATCGTGACCTGATCGCGGATTCACAAATACTCGTGGATGTGCAAGAAGATGGCGTGTATGTTGATTGGCAAGTGCGATTGGAATTTAGAAATAGTCAACTAGAGATATTTCGATTCGTCGTACCCAAAGAATATCGAGTGGCGGAAGTGACGGGTGGGAATATTCGCAGTTGGGAAGTGCAACCGGATGCCAACGATCGGCAAAGTGTTACCGTTGAGCTGTTAGAACCCGCCGAAAACCAAGTGACACTCCATCTAGGTTTGTTACGGTACCGTAGTTTGCCCAAGAAGGCGGGTGATCCGTTCACAGTACCCGCAGTATCTGTTCCAGATGCCGTCTCTCAAAAGGGCACGATTACGATTCGCCGAAGTCCTTCGTTAGAGTTGTTTGTTACCCAGACACAAGGTGTTAACCGAGATGATGTCAATGACGCGATTGCAAAAATCGCTCAACCGCCCAATCGGGTTAATCCACTGGGAGTGCGAGTTGTGCAGGCGTATCGATTCAGTGGAACTGGGTTCGACTTGCAATTCACCGCGAAACCAGTGACCACGGTCGTATCCGCAAATATTAATTCGCTGGTTCGAGTTTCACCACAACAGATTTCATTGGAAACTCAGGTGCAATTTAACATTCAGAAAAGGCCGATTCACCAAGTTCGAGTGATTGTTCCCGCGGACTTAGCGATTCGCCAAGTTAGGACGGCGTCGTTAGTCGATTGGTCGGCTACACCCGTCGAATCACTTGGCGGCCCGGCCCAACTGATCACGATATTATTGTCTCAGGGAGTGACCGGTAATTTGAACGTCCTTATAGAAGGAATGTTGGAACGGAAACTACAGGATATGACAACGGATGTTCCATATATAGCAACTCCAGGGGTTACGAGCCAGCGAGGACAAACCGTCTTGTTGTCGGACCCGTCGTTCAATATTGAGTTGCTCGACGTTACCCAAGGAGAATCGGTATCGATGGCTACCATGTTCGCGTGGCTCAAGCAGAGTCAGCGAACGATGGCACGGACCGCGTTGAAATTCACAGGCAAGAATTACTCCGCCCGTTTTAAATTGGTCAGACGTACTCCTAAAGTGACCTGCACGACGTTTTCAAATGCAAATATCACAGATAGATCAATCGAAGAAACTATTTTGCTGTCGTATAAAATCGAAGATGCTGGAATCCAAGAGGTTAGCTTTCTGTTACCAGCTGGATTAAAAGATAGCCGAATACGGGGACTGTATGTCCGGCAAATCGATAAGACACCCCTAGATAGTGAAGACCCTCAATCGCCCATTCGAGTCACGTTGTATTTGGAAGATGAAATTCTTGGCGAATATAGCGTGCTTGTCGAAAATGATCGGCAACCAGGCGGGAGTAATAAGGTGCCGGTTCCGATTGTCGAGAATGCCCAAGTGGAGCAACAGTATATTTCACTTGAGAGCAGCGGGGATGTTGTCGAAGAGGTGTTGGAGTCCATGTCCAATGTTGTTGCTTTGAATCGGCAGCAAGAACAATGGGGGCAATTGACGGACGTTATCGGCGAAAGAGTTTTGAAGGCGTTTGTCGTACAAGGCGCTGTGGATCAAGCGGTACTGGAATTTAGGACGCAGTCGCGAGACATCATCGATAAAGATGAAGCAAAAATACGCATGGCAACTACGTCGTTGATTGTTGATTATGCGGGGACTTACCGCGGTAAGATTGAATTCTTAGTCGACAATCAAAAAGAACAGTTTCTTGAAATTCAAACCCCCCCGTCCTCTCAATTGTGGTCCGTATTGGTAGCCGGGGAACCCGTTAAACCAGTTGTCACCGATGGGCAAATTCGTATTCCACTCGTTAAGACGAATGCGGGCGACTTGTCATATCGAGTTGTGCTTCATTACGCTGGGCGAGTCACAGCTTTATCGCGATATGGAACAATGACTTCGTTGCCATTTATCACTACAACAAATATTCACGCAGAAAAGTTGTTCTTGAAGCTGTATTTACCGAAACGACATAATTGGTATGGATTTGGTGGAGACGCTGAACCGTTAAATCATCAAACGGACAGTGGGTGGGGAATGTTTGCTGGACGTGACCTTTCGCGGTATACCAGCGATGAATTGCAATCTCGACAGGCCGTTGTTGTGAATGCGGAAGTGTCTGGAAAGCTTAAGCGGGCAACAAAGTCTGGAAATGATTATGAAAAAATACGTTTGTTCAATAGCTTACAAACTAAAACCGATTTGAATAAGTACTCGGACCAAAGCGATATTAGCCGACGCAACGAAAAGGGTTTAGCGGAGCTGGGAGAGCAAGTGCTTGATCTGGTAGAAGACAGTAGTGTCGATCAGAAAACTGAAGAGTTGATGCTGGATAATCGAGCGAGATTACAACAAGGGTTTGAACAACAGTCCAATGGATTTTCGCGAAATGCGGTAAATCAATTAGGAAGTAATTTTGACGTGCCGGAGGCAACTTCAACGGCAAAACCGAGTAGCAGGAAGGAAGCAGACGGAGATTGGTTTAGGAATAATAGTCTGTTAGCGCCGCAAAGTGGAGAAGGTAAGTCTGGTGAATCGAATAGACGACTTTACGATCGAGATGAAGGAGGCAAAGGCAATAAGTTAGACGATTTGCAAAAGCAGAGAAACACGGCCCCCCAAGGGCAAATTCCAGGTTTAGATGCTAATGTGCCTCAGAATAATCAAACAAATTCTAATTCCGCTCTCTCACAGCAGCGAGAACAATTTAAGCGTTATCAGAAGCAGCAGCTAGTTGAATTGGAATCTCGAAACGGGAACATTGTGGATGGTCTTGAAAGTTTACACAGTGGCAATAATCAGCCTCTAGCTAACAACGAATTCGGATTCCAACGAGACGCTGGCATGGGCGGTGGCATGGGTGGCATGGGTGGCGGTGGCGGCGAGGATAAGGAGCGGCAATCTGCGCAATCTCGTCCCGGTGATTATGGTAGCGTGATGAACGGTCGTTTTGAAGGCCGCGAAGCGACGGGTTTGGCGAGTGTCGCTGGATTCGACTTAGATTTTGATAGTCCGGAGTTTCAAGCGGAATATGATCGTTTTGACTTTGAATATTTGGATGACAATTATGATTTCAGCGCAAAGTATCTAGGGTTGGAGTTGCGGGACACGATTTGGCGAGTTGGCGCAGTGTTGGCGGTATTGATCACCTTGAGCATGCTATTTTTGCTCGTGCGTGTGATAAGTCGAACGAAAGTTGTTAGCACCGTTGTAGCGCTGCTGGCAATGCTCATTAGTCTCCCAATGATCTTTGGTTGGATTCTTCCAATTTACGGTATGTTGTTGTTCACCGGATCGCTACTCTGGATCCTGCGATGTTGGTTTCCCGGTCCCGTTTCAATGGAAACAACCACGTCATAATCTACCGCGATCCCAACGTTGTTTAGGTGCCGATTTGTGGTTGAGTGACTATACCCTCCGCCCGCGATCATTCACAACTACGTTCATTCGCGGCATGGCATAAATGTAGAGAGATTGGTATGCTCTTATCGATAGTGATGTCGTACACTATTAGTAATGCAATACACGCACGAAGTTGATTACATCAACGGTGTTTTAATGGATCTGGCCAGCGAAAAATGGGCGAATGAATGTGTGCATCTGACGACATACAACCGGCAGTAGATAATTCAGAAGTGGAGCTTGACGATTCAAGTGACAGGCTGCATCGACCTAGTGTGGTAACGATGTTATTGTTCTGTTTGTGCGGCCTTTTGGCGGTTACTTGGGGGATGATGGGGGTCGAGCCAGCGCTGAACTCCGAAATTCCTATTTTGACGAGGCACCCGGATGTGCATTGGAGTCAAATTTCTGTCCCAGTCAAAAAGTACATTCCGACTGAATTTGCTGATTTACTGCAAGTCAATGACGTCCCGCTAGACAACGCGGTAGCGCCTCATGAAATCCGGATCACTAATGTCCAAGTGATCGATATTGATGGAGACGGCACACAGGATGTCCTAGTTTGCGATGCCTCGAAAAACACGGTAACCGCCTATCATTATCGCGGTACTGAAGAAATTGATATTCAAAAGGAACTTGAAACGAATCCAGATGCTCTCAATGACGTATTGTCGAACAAAACGGTTCGATATAAATGGGATCAAACCCTGATAGGTGATAAGCTAATCGCGCCTGCTCACGCAACGGTTGTTGATGTTGACCAAGACGGTGATCTAGATATCGTCGTTTCGACTTTGGGTGACTTGATGCCATCGGATGAGTTGGTTGGCGCAGTGACGTTGTTTGAAAACGTTGATGAGGGTTACCAGCGGCGAGTGCTGTTGCGGGATGTTCGTCGAGTGGCTGACGTGCAGTTTGGCGACTTCGATGACGACGGCGACACGGATTTAGTCGTAGCCGTTTTTGGTTACGCACGAGGCGGTGTCGTGATTCTCGAAAACATGGGTGACAATTCTTATCGTGATAAAGAGATCATTACGCGTCCTGGAATTGTGCACGTGCCGGTTGCCGACTACGACAATGATGGCGATTTGGATATAGGAGCTATTGTCACTCAAGACGAAGAAGAAGTTTGGGCTCTGGAAAATGATGGCCGAGGTAATTTCACCCACCGCGTATTGTTCATGACTGACAATTTCGACGTCGGTGGTGGCGGGTTGATTGCCGCAGACATCGATCAGGACGGGAAGATGGATCTGCTCATGAGCCAAGGCGATAATCTTGAGTATGGTCATGGTTGGCCGCAGCCATATCATGGAGTGATTTGGTTGAAAAATCAGGGCAATTGGAAATTCGAAGGTGAACAAATCGGACACCTGGGTGGCGCCTACGGAACGGCGGCGACTGATGTGGATGGCGACGGTGATACGGATGTTGTCATCGTTAGTATGTCCAACGACTATGCAAATCCGCGGAATCCAAGTATTATTTGGCTCGAAAATGAGGGGAACAAGTTCAAACGGCAACACCTGATCGACACCAAGCCAACCGAATTGATTGCCGTGGGATGTGGGGACGTTAATGGTGATGGCAAAATCGATATCGTTGCTGGCCAATTTAGAATTCCGTTGAGCGTAGTTGAAGACCAATCAATAACCATTTGGATTAAGGAGTAGAGATGAGTCGCTTTCGAGTTGTCTTGCTAATTATTGTCGTGGCGGAACTGGTTTTAATCGGTATGCGCTATGAGGATAATGGTGGTTTCAGTGCGCCAGTAAAATCCCGCGTGAATAAATTAGAGCGAGGTAATCGATTGGCGGTCCGACAGATGGAAGCGGACTTAGATACACACAGTATTGATGATTGGGTGAATTTGGGCCAAGTTTACTCGACGTTTGCGTTAATGCCCGAGGCTGAATATTGCTTTAGTCGAGCGGTGAATTTGGGTAGTTTGACGTTGGAACAACAGTTCAAGTATGGAATCTGCTTGAGTCGTCGCGGTAAAATAGAAAAAGCGATCCGAATTGTGCTGCCGGTTGCGAATTCTAATAATGAATTAGCAGTTCATGCAAATCAGCAGATAGGTTTTGATTATTTACGCTTAGATCGCCGTATCGAAGCTGAAAAATATCTCCGTAAAGCAGGCGCTGATCCGGCATCGGAACTGAGCTTGGCACGCGTTCTTATTCGTGAAGATCGAGTTGGCGAAGCGATTCGTGTGCTGGACGGTTTAATCGCACGTGATCCCGATTCGATGCGTGCTCACCAGATGCGAGCATGGGCCTTTGAGACGCCCGGTGATACCTTTGATGCACATGAAGCTCGCGTCTCTTACGATAATTCGATGCACGCCTCTGGAATGGTAATTATCCATCCGTTGTCTCGTGATTGGGATGTGGAAACGGTTGCGGGTATGGGAGCAGCGAAGCATATGACGGCAAGTTCAATTGCACTGCAAAAAGGTGAATTTGATAAGGCGATTAGTGAAGGAGAGTTGGCACTCGAGATGATTGAACCACTGTGGCGGCCTGGCTATGCGAAGGCCATGATCGATGCTCACTTAGCGAATAACGAACCAATAAAGGCATTGAGTTATCTGTCTAAATGGTTAATTCATGATGGGGAATCAACTCGTTTGTGGGAACTCGCCGGTGACGCATATTTAGCGATGGGTGAGCAAGCTCAAGCCGAGGCTGCTTGGTTGCGTGGGACTCAAGTCCGTGCCAGCAAGACAATTCAGTCCAATGCCGAGATTTGTCGTAAGTTAGATCAGATGTATCAAGCTCAAGGTAACGAAGCTCAGGCGTCGATTTTTAGAGCATGGCACCAGTTTGAATCTGGGAAGTTGCAATGGCGAGATAATAATATTCGCAGCGCTATAGTTTTGTTTACGCAAGCAAGCGACGTGTTAGCGGAAGAGGAGCAGGTTTGGTTCTATTTGGCCGAATCGCAGCGTGTCTTGAACGATCGCACGTCGGCTCGAGAATCGTACGAAAAGTGTCTATTGTTAAACAAGCACCACGGTCGTGCAATTGTCGGATTGTCATTGGTTAATTAGTGCATTAGGAGAATGTGGATTGCTGCGGTGGATGACCACTCCCTGGAATGCTTCGCGTGTTAAACGTCACTTGGGACGATTTTTCCAGCTCAATTCGTCATTGGTTCTGTTTGTTTTTATTTGTCTTTCAAGTAGTGCGACTATTGCCACCGACACGGTTGTCATATGTCCCACTTCGTTTCGAAGTGCGCTGCAGCCCTGGTGTGAGTATCGCGAAAAGCAAGGTCATAAACTTCAGTATGTCGTGCCTGGGCCGACTGCCGGATTGACTCGTGCCACTATTTTGGCGCTGCCGCAACGGTCACAGATCAAAGCAATCTTAATTGTTGGCGACGCACCGAGTTTCGTGCGCGGAGATACCGATTCAAAACTGCCATTGAAATCACCATCGTTTGCGGCGTCTGTGCAGGTGCCCACGTTTTATCACCAGGCAAAGGTAAACGTGTTGTTTGGATCAACTCCAGAAATTGCTTCGGATTCGCATTACGCTGATTTTGATGGCGATGGTCGAGTTGATGTGGCCCTCGGGCGTTTGCCTGTAGTAAATCCACAACAGCTGACCGAATTAGTGCAACGAATTATTTCCTATGAAGTGGATTATGTTAATCACGCGAGCAAACGGAATGTGCATTTCATTGCGGGGGTGGGAGGATTTGGACCGTTGGCTGATGGATTGATAGATGCCATTTCTCGGAGACTCATCGGCGGTGGAATTCCAGGTTCGTTGAACGTATCGATGACCTACGCGAGCTGGCAGAGTCCTTATTGTCCAGCGCCCACGGAGTTTAGTGCCTTTACGATCGACAGGATTAATGAAGGCGGCCTATTTTGGGTATATATGGGCCATGGTCAAAGCTCCCAACTTGATGCTTTGCGAGTCCCTGAAAATCCGCCGTTGCCAATCTATCGGTCTTCGGATACTGCCAAATTAAAGGTGCGAGGTGTGCCACCAATTTGTGTATTCCTTGCTTGTAACACGGGTGCATTCGATGGTCCGCGAGCAAGCATTGGCGAACAGATGTTATTGGCACCGGAAGGAGCGATCGCTGTTTTAGCGGCGACTCGCGTGACGATGCCTTATGCGATGAGTGTTATGGGTGATTCCATGTTAAATCAGGCTTTTAAGTATCGACGCGGAACATTGGGAGAGATTGTGTTGTTAGCCAAGCAGGAATTGGTCGCCGCGACAGGAGAATCAGTTTCTCCCAATCGACGTTTGCTCGACCAAATCGCAGCGGTAACGAGTCCCGACTCAGGCTTGCTTAAAGAAGAGCGACAAGAACACAGTTGGATGTTTAACCTGCTTGGGGACCCGTTGTTAAGAGTAAATTATCCGGACGGGATCCGCGTGAAATGCGCGGCTGTCGTGAGTAATGGGAAGAAGTTGCAAGTCACATTCGACTCGCCAATTGTCGGGAAAGCCGTTGTTGAAATTGTCACTCAGCGTGGATCGCAAAGGGAACCGTTGATCGAACGCAATATCAACAAACTTAAGTCAACTCCCAAGTCTGACCGCTGGAATGGTTATTCAAAAGAGTATGAAATGGCAAATGACCCCGTGTGGGTGTCGGCCGGTCAGGAGGTGCAAGTTGGCCCTCAAGCCATTGACGTGTTAGTCGGAGACGTTTCGAGTGGATTGCAGACAGTTCGAGTCGTTATTTATGGCAAACGACGTCTCATCATCGGTTCGACTCGCGTGTTTGTTACGGACCGCTAAAAGCCGCAGATGCTATGGACGTATTTAGATAAATACAAATTAATCAGTGTTGATGGAAAATGTCTCTGTAAATGTTAGGATAGACGGTGGTTAATCGTAGTTGGTACTTTGATGAGATAACTTGACATGAGAATAATAACGTGGATTTGTGTGGCGTTGGTTTGCGTGGTTAACGTGGTTCCACTACAAGCGGATCCGAAGGTGACTGTCAGCGTAGACCAAGCCCTGATCAGTCAGCCTTTGTCGGGGCGGTTGTATCTGTTTACGTCTGAACGGGAAGGTCAACCGCCCTTTACGGGGCCTAACTGGTTTAGCCCAGAACCGTTCTACGCAGTCGATCTCACGCTGGCTCCCAAAATGACTGTTACTTTAACAGGTGCCACTCGGGGGTTTCCCAAAACGTTAGGCGATTTGCCGGCGGGCACTTACTTTTTCCAAGCCTTATTCGACCATGATTTTTATCGTTCAAACCACGCTCAAGGTGCGGGTAATTTTTACAGTGAAATAGTGAAAATCGATTGGAATGGCGATAATGAATTTGAACTTCGGCTCGCCAGTGTTATTGCTGAGAAAGAGTTTTCCCGCACGAAATATCACCAACAAGTGCGGATGTTTAGCCCGCGACTCTCCGCATTCTTTAATCGTGATGTCGTGCAGAAAGCAACAGTCGTTCTGCCAAAGAGTTACTACGAAACAACGGATAAACGATATCCGATTATCTATGAAGTTTCAGGTTTTGGAGGTGCCCACGAGACGATGGGGCGGCGGTACATGCAAGGTTCAAATCCAACCGGCGATGCGGAAGTGGAATTCATCCGTGTTTATCTCGACGGCCAATGTAAATGGGGGCATCACGTATATGCCGACAGTGCAACCAATGGCCCGCGCGGCGCTGCGGTGGTCGCAGAGTTAGTGCCTGAGATTGCTCGGCGTTATAGAACCATCAACGCGGTTGGAGCGCGTTTTTTGACAGGGCACAGTTCCGGTGGCTGGAGTTCTTTTTGGCTACAAGTAAATTACCCAGAGACGTTTGGTGGCGTCTGGAGTACCGCTCCTGACCCCGTTGATTTTCGGGATTATCAAGAAGTGAATCTTTACGCAGCAAAACCGCTGAGCTTGTATCACAATCCTGACGGTGAACGTCGACCGTTGGCCCGGCGGGGTGAAACGCCGATGATTTGGTATGTTGACTTTGGGAAAATGGATGACGCGATCGGTCGTGGGGGACAATTGCGCTCGTTTGAAGCTGTGTTCAGTCCGGTAGACCAACAGGGGAATCCGATGCTAATGTGGCGCCGCGATAATGGGCAAGTGATACCGAGTACGGTTAAGTACTGGCGCGAATACGATATAAATTTGTTGATTAAACGACGGTGGGACGCTGGGCTGAAACAGCAGTTAGCAGGGCGCTTGCACGTGTTCATGGGTACGTTGGATACGTTTTATCTAAATGGTGCTTGCGATCAGATCAAAGCAACCTTACAAGACCTCGACAGTGATGCCGAAATCGTAATGGTTGAAGGAAAAGACCACTTTACGTTAATGTCCCCAGATATCCGGCAACGTATTGCCAACGAAATGGCAACTCAATTCCTAGCAAACTATCAGGGAAAATGATTGATGAAGATTGAGAGTATTCAGTGCCATAAACTATTAGGCGCGACGGTTGATGGAGGCTGGCCTGAAGGTCACGCGCCCCAAGATGATTTGCATACGCTTGTCGAAGTGCATACGGATGAAGGTCTGTCGGGCGTTGGTTCTGTGTTCACGGGCTCGGCCTTGACACAAGCCGGAGTTGATTTTCTAGAGCCGATCTGGAAAGGAGCGGCGGCGAATGAGCCAGAGCGACTTAGTGAGTTGATGCGGCAGAGTAGTTTTTGGCAGGGACGGGGCGGTACGGTGGAGCACGCGATTTCAGGAATCGATATTGCGCTGTGGGATCTGTTTGGGAAAATATGTAACCAACCTGTGTCACGCTTGCTAGGCGGTGTTTATCGAGATCGTATTCAGCCTTATGGTTCGATGTTGTTCGATGAGCCTGACGTGCTTGCTCAGCAATTGCAGCAAGTCGTCGCACGTGGTTTTAAGGCAATTAAGTTGGGATGGCGGCCCTTTGGAAGACGCAATAATGCGTTTGACGAGAAACTAGTAGCGACGGCGCGGGAAACGGTTGGTTCGGAAGTAACGTTGCTAGTCGATGCTGGGGGCAGTGAACAGTTCTGGCCACACGGTTATAAGTGGGCATTGCGGACCTCTCAGATGCTCGCAGCCTATGATATTCAGTGGTTCGAGGAACCGCTGGCCCCAGATGATATCGACGGATATTGTAAGCTGCGTGAACATTCACCGGTCCCAATCGCTGGATGTGAAGTGTTGACGCGGAGGCAGTCGTTCCAGTCATGGATTGAACGTCGCGCCGTAGATATTATTCAGCCTGATGTAACAAAGTGTGGTGGTCTGAGTGAGGCACGTCGCATTGCTTGGATGGCAGCGGATCATCATGTGCAATTCGTCAGTCATGGATGGAATACAGCAGTCGGTCTCGCTGCGGACTTACAATTGGCGGCGGCAATTCCAAACGCCAAGTACGTCGAGTACTTAACTCCGGCAAAGTATATTGAGGATATTGTCGTTACGCCTTTCCTTATCGATGAACAAGGGTTTTTGGAAATTCCAGATAAACCTGGATTAGGTATCGAGCTTGACCGTGACGCGCTGGCTGAATTTTCTTGCTGAGATTACGAGTGTTTGCCCTGTTTGTAGCGGTGCTTGTGTTCTATGTTTAAGTGTAGAGGAAGATGTGCTGGGTGGATGGTCGCTGGTTCTTTTTGAACGAGAGGAAAGTCCGGGCTTCATAGAGCGCGATGGTCGGTAACGCC
>LWDU01034289.1_pt1 | contig 66242 bp, 48 predicted proteins | sample 727161 | NCBI WGS metagenome assembly LWDU01 (sample SAMN04566230, study PRJNA314399) | hydrothermal vent metagenome | isolation source: deep sea hydrothermal plume seawater | place: Mexico: Gulf of California, Guaymas Basin | collected 2004-07-11 | reverse complement strand
GTGGTCTGCCCCCTAGGCATCACCTCAAAATATTTAACTAAATTAAAAGGTTAAACGAATATAACGTGCTCAACTCTCTATTTTGATTGATTGTGCGGTACCTGGAAGTACGCAAGCTCGGAGCAGGGGGGGTATTTTGCCGTTCCGGTGGGCCATCCCTGGCCCAACCGAACGGAAAAACAATACCCCTTGCCAAGCCCCGTTGTACGTATCAACTACAAACAATCTGCTCTACATTTTTATGAAGATATCTCAGGGTCTGCCCTTCTTTTATTTAACCCCCGACGGCAATACGGAATGCCTTGCTTCTGCCTCAATGAAAACCCGTTGCACGTTTTCGTAGGCTTTCTTGATCTTGTCGTCGAGCAGGGCGACGGCATCTTCGATATCGGTGGCCGTTGCCTGGTCGCTAAATTCAACGCTGATATTTACCAGAATAAAATCCGGCCCCATGTGCATGGTTAACACTTCATTGACGTGATTGATGTTGCGTATTGTCAGCGCGAGTTTTCTGATGCCCCTGACCACATGATTGTTTGCGCTTTCGCCTATCAGCAGACTTTTTGTTTCCACTGCCAGCCACACGGCAGTGCCGGCGAGGATCAGGCCGATCACAATCGAAGCGACGCCGTCCAGGTACAGGTTTCCCGTCAGCTGAGTCAGTGCGGTGGCGATCAATGCAACCGTTAAGCCCAGCATTGCCGCGGAATCCTCGAACAGGACCACGAATATAGATGGGTCTTTGCCGCGGTGCACGGCTTCGAGGTAGCCACTATCGCCTTTCTCCCGTCTGAATTCCTTGAGTGCGAAATACCAGGCGCCGCCTTCGAAGACCAGGGCCAGCCCCAGCACAATATAATTAATCAGGATGTTTTCGATAGCAACGGGATTGCCAAGGCGATGGATGCCCTCGTAAATGGAGATGCCGGCGCCAACTGCGAAGATCATGATGGCGACGATAAAACTCCAGAAATAAATTTCCTTGCCGTGTCCAAACGGAAACTGATCATCGGCCGGTTTTTTCGATTGCTTTAGTCCATATAGAAGTAGTATCTGGTTGCCGGTATCGACGACAGAATGGATGCCTTCGGAGAACATAGCCGAGCTGCCAGTGATGAATGCAGCAACAAACTTCATCAGGGCGATTAAGCTATTGCCCACCAGTGCGGCGTAGATAACCAATTTTCGTGAAGAAGCCATAGGGATATTTTGCTTAGTTGGAATTCAACACATCATAGAGAATATGGATTTCGAGTAAAAGCATTAAGATTGCAGAAGATAAAATGCGGTCTGTCCGCCTCTTTACGCGAATAGTCCCACGCTATCACAGCATTACAAGCCTACGGTTTTGTCCCAATTTAATACCTGGTGTTTCTCCAGGATACGCAGCAACTCGTCTATCGGAATGGCTCGTAGCTCACCTCGAGAACTGGTCACCGTAGTAGCCTTGAAGATGGCATTGTAGATGGCTTCTTCCGTGGCTTCAGCCGTTGCCGCAAACAGCGGCGACATGGCCTCATTGACCAGCACCGATACCGGTACCGGCTCATCACTGCTGCGAGGCTTACGCACAGCGGGGTTGCTGGAAAAAGCGATGACATAGTCGCCAGATCCATTACTGGCGAAGGAACCGGTGCGCGCCAATCCCATGATGGCGCGCCTCGCCAGGCGATCCAGATTACGTGCTGTTAGCGGTGCGTCGGTGGCAACGACGATCATGATTGAACCATCTTCCTTATCTGCATCCTCTGCCGGTTCGAGAAAATTGCGATAGGAATAATTGCCGAGTTCCCTGCCCACCGGTGCGCCATTGATAGAGAGGGCACCGCCGTAGTTAGTTTGCACGAGTACGCCAACCGTGTAGCCACCCAATGCCTCGGGCAGGACTCTCGAACTGGTACCGATGCCGCCTTTCCAGCCGAATGCCTGGGTGCCGGTACCGGCGCCGACGCTGCCTTCGGTAACGGGGCCACCGCGGGCATTGTTCAATGCGGCATAGACTTCGTCTTTTTGAATGGGGTCCGCCCACATGTTATTGACCTGGCTGTCGTTGGTTTCGCCAACGACAGGATTGAGAGTGTGTTCTCCCATGCCGGGTTGTTCATACATCCACTCCTTGAGGGCGTTGGCCGCACTCCATACGCAAAGCGTGCAAGTCAGGAGTATGGGGGTTTCGATTTCTCCAAATTCACGTACCTGGGTTTCGCCGATCATCTTGCCGTAGCCGTTGCCAACATGGATCCAGGCGGGAATCGGGTGGGTATAGAGGTTGCCGGGAGCCGGGATAATTGCCGTCACACCGGTGCGAATATCATCGCCCTTAATCTGCGTAAAGTGACCCACGCGTAAACCTTCCACGTCGGTAATCGCATTCAAATCACCGGGTGCGAAGACACCGACGACAAGACCGACATCGCGGGCGCGGGGCCGCTCTGCATTGTCATTTTGTGCCAACGTCCACTGGGCAGCAGCGCTGGCCAAGAGCAACACGAATACAACCCGGGCCCTAAGTTTCAACATGCTTGTCATCTCTCCAACATTCAATGTTTCTATGTTTTGTGACCGGCATCAGCCCGACCCCGAGTCTGCAATCCCCTATGGCGCAAGCACTCAGATTTGGCGAGGATTGCAGCCAACTCCAGGTCAAATGAACGCAAGAATTGAGGTTCAGTACGGGCTCGATTGTAACACTCTGTTGCAGGGCTGGATGTACGTGAAGTCTATTATCTGCTTAAATACGGTCCATCTTCACAGGCCTCTGTGGTCCCTACAATAGCTCACCATGGGCTGCATCGCTCACCAGGGACTCAGGCTGTAAGCACTTATTAAGGATAACAATAAAGTAATGCCGCAGCTTGCTTCGAAGCCTTCAATATTCCCCACCAAAACCCTGTATCTGTTGCTAGCGCTGGCACTAGGCGGCTTGTTTGTGCAACCGGTGTTGGCGCAGGATGCAATGGAAGTCGATAGCGAGTTACTACATGAAGTGATGCCGGCGGCAGACAGTTTTTCCGAAAAAAGCGGTGAGCCGCCGGTATACCGGGCCTATAAAACAGATGCCGCGGCGGCGGAGCCGGAATTGATCGGTTACTTATTCGAGACACCGGATCTGCCGCCAGAGGAAATTGGTTATAGCGCACCCATCGATGTGTTGGTCGGCGTCGATCTGAATGGCACGCTCACTGGTATAAAGATTCTTTATTATCGGGAGTCCTATAAGAGTATCCGTGGCGACTTCCTGGCGACGGAACGATTTCCAAATCAATTCGAAACGAAAAATGTTGCCGATGGTTTCCGTGTCGGTAGAGACGTGGACGGCGTATCCCGTGCCACCATCAGCAGCTGGGCCGTAGCCAGGGGCATTCGCAATGCGGCACGGCGGGTTGCCCGGGTCTATCTGACCGATTCTGATTATGTCGCCAATACCAAAGCCGATGCCCGAGCTTTACGCCTGCTCGAAGCCCAAACCTGGGAAGACATGATTGCCAATGGCCTGGTGTCGAACTTAGATGTCACTCTCGGCGATATGACAACGCTGAAACTCAGTTTTGCCTTCATGGGACACGATGGGCTCGGGGAGTTGCTGGTGGGTGTTAATGACTACTCCCGCGCCGATCGCGAAGCCAGCAATCGGGTGATGAACGGCAACATGATCCTGGTAGGTGTCGATGGCGATGCATCGATGCCATTTCGGCAGGAGCGTCTAGCGGTGATGCAGGGGGAAGAAATTTTCCCCATCGAGCGGCGCCGATTCGTCTATGTGGGTAGTGCCGATCAAGGCAAGATCGCCAAACAGGTTCGGTTTGCTGGCGCCATGGTGCTCGATGATCGCATAGATATCAGCCGTGCCTTCAAGATTCTGTACGACACCGGCGAGCCGATAGCCTCATTCGAAGATTTAGCCCAGGTCGACTATCAGGTGCCGCCCTTACCGCTGGCCCTGGTACAGGGCACCGAGTTGCCTGCGGAATTCCTCGCCGACATAGATGAAGAGTATGATGATGAAGAGGATTCAGGCAGCTTTGCTAGTCTAATCAACAATGCTCCATGGGCCGAGTTTGCGGCGCTGCTCTTGCTGTTGGCCCTGGTGATGACCTCTTTTCTGCGCAAGAGTGCGTCGCTGCGCTGGGTAACCCTGACTTATACGCTGGTCTATCTGGGTTTTATCGACGGCACTTTTCTTTCCGTCTCCCATATAACCAATGCTATAAAGCTGGGCCCGTCACTTTTCCTCAATGACTTGCCATTATTGTTAATCGTTGTCTTCACGTTGGTGACAACCTTGTTTTGGGGCAGGGTGTTTTGTTCATCCCTGTGTCCTTTTGGAGCGCTACAAGATTTTCTGACCCGTTTTGTGCCACACAAGCTACAAAAACAGCTGCCGCAGGCGCTTCATGACAAGGCGATTTATATCAAGTACGGCATCTTGTTGCTGTTGATTGTCATGGCCTTGGCATATAGCGAACTTAGTGTGTTCCAGTATTTCGAACCCTTCGGGACTATTTTTTATCAGAGTCAGTCGATCCTGCTGTGGGGTATCTTGCTGGCCTTCCTGGCGGCCTCATCGGTGGTGAGTCGCTTCTACTGTCGCTATGCCTGTCCGTTGGGGGCAGCGCTGGGAGTGGTTTCACTAATTTCGCCCTGGCGTATCGCCCGAGTCCAGCAGTGTCAGGTTTGCAGTGTCTGTGAACACGCATGTCCTACCGGTGCGATTCGCGGACCCGATATCGACTTCAAGGAATGTGTGCGCTGCGATGTTTGTGAGAGCAAGTTGATCTCGAAGGCTGGTGTCTGCAGGCACTCGGTTGAAGAAGTGCTGGCACGCCACAAGACCTGGCAACCCGTTACGGTGAGTTGAGTTCGTCTGCTAGATAGCTGTCCGGGCGTGTCCCCAGCTAGGCACCAATCCTGAGCAGAGTATCTCAGTAGACGCCGGCACCCGGTGACCCCTGAAAGGATTCAAGGGACTAATTATTACTGTTGTTCGGCAGCCCGCCCGGCATTGAGAATATTGGCGATGGCGGTGTTGCCTTCATGGCAAGCGTATTCATACATGACGTATTCATCGTCACGCGTCAACGGTGTCGAAATCGTGAAAGGCTGAGTAAAGTTCACGGGATCGGTGATTCTCGCTTCCCAGATAATCGTATTCTCACTGATACGGGTGAAGCGTTCGACGACGTGGAGTGATTCTGAAACCGGAACACCTTTCAAGCGTCCTCCCGCACCGCTATTGGCGATCATGCCACGGTCATTATAGTTGGTGGTTTCAACGATCAGGGTTTCACCTTCCCAATGGGCTACAGAGTCTCCCATCCATAATTTTATTCTGGAGTCGAGGTGGGCACTCTTGTTGAGCGGGATTACCCGAACATCATGAATCATTTCATGAATGATCGTGATCGTGTCCGCTGTCTGAATTATTCGATAGGCATTATTGTAACCTGCGGGCAGCATGGATCCGGGAACACCGCGGGTGATACAGCGATCCCATACCGTGTGATTGGTCCAGTGGTCTTCCACGTGAGCGAAGCCATAGTCTCGGGAGGCCTCGGCTACCGGTCGTATGGGGGCACGACCATCGGGTGGATCGACAATCATCGAAGTCTGGCCGGTCGAGAGTACGGTATCGCCGGAATCCATCCAAATTTGATTGTAGCCACCGATATTGCCGCCGGCCTCGACGACAATGTTGTCATCCGCGTAGGCGCGGCGCTCGGCGATGCGGGTCTCCATGGCGGCAACTTCATCGTCTGAATGAAATAGTTTGTCCGCCATCGAAGCCGGACGCTCCATGGGCGTAATGGTGTCGTTGGTCCACAGGCCTTGTAAATCGGGTTGACCATCTGCGGTGCGGCCGTTAACCCAGTTATCCGCTGCCTGCGCCGAGATCGGTAACAGCAAGGCGATCGCCAGAGCGGATAGAAGTGATGTGTACTGCTTTGACTCAGGCAGATTATCCATGTTGCTATTCGCTCCCGTGCCGCCGGTGGCAGCAATAAACTCGATTATCGGCTGTTCTCGTCTTCGGTAAGCCAGTTCAGGTCATCTTCGTTCTGATCCAGCAATTTCGTACGCTCCCGGCGTCGCTTATCGGCGGAGATTGCCCGTTCCAGGATAGCCGGTGGAATCTCTTCGCCGACGACGATGCCCTGCGGTGTGGTGGGTGCAAAATAGATGCGGGCATTGGCCATTTCGTCGGTGGTCGCAAGACCGTAGACAACATCCGCCGCAGGATCCGGGTTCCAGCGATTACCGGTGGAATTATCGAACCACCAGCTCATGTGGATAGTGGATCCGGCCGGGACGAATTTAGGGGTTTCATATTCATACAGGAATTGCCAATTGAAATCGTAGTCGGGAACCCACAGCAGGACTTCTCTTTCACCGTCGGGATACTCCAACTCATAGCGCATGGCCTTGCCGCGATAGTGCATGTGCGGACCCATGGACAACAGGAATATGTCTTCTGTTATGTCATAGGTATTGTTGACTTCGTAGTTTGGCTCACCCGCCGGAATTGTCCAGCCGCGATGGGGTAGCAGGTTGGTCTCCACCACGTAGTCAATTACATCACCGTCTTCATAGAATACGAACCCAGCCTCGGTGGAGTCAGTAACCGCCGTGCCTTCACCGGGATTCTTGTGATAATGAATATTGACGGTAACGAATGGGTCCTCGGGCATCAATACACCCCAGCCCTGAGGGTAGGTGAAAGGACCGCGACCGGGAACGCCCACACCCATGTGACTGGAGACGATGTGATGCACCCAGGGACCACCGGGTGCAAGTTCAGCCTTGGAGATCCACTTGGGTTCATCGAGTTCACCCTGCTTAATCTGCATCTGCACGGTCGGCTGCCAGTCCATGACATCGTCGCGGACGTAGACCGGGCGATCGAAGCCTACCACCATGTCGGGGTCGCCAATCCACCAGCCGGATTCCGGTAAAATTGTACCGCCACCGGAATTTACCAGTGCATCGGTTTGTGCCGATTCAGATGGATTACCTGGCATGGCACCAGCATCCACCCAGGCGATCAATAACTCTTTCTCTTTGTCATCGATATAGCGCTCACCCTTGAACTCACCGCGATGTCGCTGGTGGGCGCCCCAGGGAGGCATGTAACCAGTCACCAGGGCATTCTTGATCATCGGCGCCCAGGCCTTTGCCTGGTCGTAATCCAGCAATGACATCGGCGCAAACAGGCCACCAGATCCGGGACCCTCTGGCTGATGACAGGCAACGCAGTTTTTCTGAAAAACCGGCAGGGCATCGGCGTAGAAAGTAGGGCTTGCATCTTGTGCGGCAGCGAGGCCGCAAATGCCTGTTGACAGTGAGCCCAGCAAGAGTAAAGCGAGTCGCTTGGAAGGGAGCATAGGGTGTATTCCTGTCGCTTGTAAGTAATTGGATTTTTATTAGACGACAGCCTAATGCTAATCACCTGATTTGTCTATCTATAAACGGTCGTTCCATGGCCTGTTTGCGGTGCTTGCAGGCCAATAACTGCGCTTTCGGCGCAAGCCTGTAACGAGGCGGATCTATAATCGATATTTCCGATTATAACCATCGAAATAAGTCAGTTTTACTGATCAATAAGAAGACCTTATTGTAGCTGTATTCAAGCGGTTATCGATGTAGCTGTCATCAGTTTTAACCAGGGCATTTTAAACGAGCTAACAAGCGGCGATGAATTCAATGGTTCCTAAAGTGGTATTTAAGACCCGTGTCCATGATAAGTCACTCGGCGGAGACAATCCCTTCGCCTGGAAAGACGTCAGCAGTCAGGACATTTTTGCCGGTCGCAGGGTGATTGTTTTTGCCTTGCCCGGCGCCTTTACTCCAACTTGCAGCAGTACCCACTTGCCTGGATTCGAAACCAGCTATGAAGAATTCAGACAGCTGGGCGTCGACGAAATTTATTGCCTCAGTGTCAACGATGCCTTCGCCATGTTTCAGTGGAGCAAGCAATTGCAAGTGCTAAAGGTAAAGATGCTGCCGGATGGTAATGCCGATTTCACGCGGGCGATGGGCATGCTGGTGAAGAAGCAAAATCTTGGCTTTGGTGAGCGTTCCTGGCGCTATTCCATGTTGGTGGAAGACGGTGAGATCACTGCGCTATTCGAGGAGCCAGGTAAAACAGATAATTGCGATTCTGATCTTTTCGAGTGCAGTGACAGTGCAACCATGTTGGCTCACCTGCAGACTCATTAGTAGAGTGCCCGGGACGAATGGAAGCTCCTGCCTGAGCACAGGAAATTAAAGTTCAGGCGAAGTTGTATACTCTCCGTTTTAGTTGATTGAGACATGCCTTTTGGGAAGCAAGCTTGCTCGTGTTCTTCTCTATATCTGAGGCACGACTAGCAGACAGGCAATTGCCCCTACATTTATGTTTTTCTAGTAATAACTACAGAGGCGATAAGCATTCACTTCTACGATTTTTTTAGCAAAGCAACGAGATTTGCAGCTCGAAAAGAGCACTGAATTCGATAGGGGGTTGGCAAGGGGTGCTGTTTTGTAGTGAGTAGCGCTAGGGACGGACGCGGGACCGGGCCAGGGATGGCCCAACCGAACGGGAAAACAATACCCCTTGCCAATCCCCGATACACGTATCAACTACCGATAATTTTCTCGATTTTCCCCTGGAGATACATCAGCCTCCGTCCCTTTTAATCTCGTAGGTGGCCTACGGGCCGGCAATGCAGAAGCCTTGCTACGGCGATGCCCAGGGGTCATCCATGGCTTCGAAAAATGCCCGATGACCGTCGATGATGCGCCTGGTTGCCACCGGATCCGGCTCCAGTGACCATTGATTTCGCTCGAAGGTACCACCGAGCAGAATGCCGTCGCTACGGGGAAACATGTACAAACCCCCGTTGCCGATAATCATGTAATTAATTTCTGTCTGCGGAAGTAAAAAAGTAAGCTGGCCTTTAATAGGAATCAGCTCTGCATCTTCGAATAGTGTGCGGGAACCGAGTCCACTGCAATTGATAATCACCGGCTCATCCAGAGTGAGCACATCGCCGCGGTCCATGAATTCACGAATAACGATGTTGCCACCAGCCCCGTAATAGTCCTGCAGCATGGCGGGTAAATAGACTGCGGGCTCCACCAGCATGGTGTTGAAGTGGCGCACATAGTCGGCATCGAAAGGATGCTGATCCCGGGACAGACTCATCAATTGCGGATACATGTCTGGATACTTGTCATTGATCGAATCACCGCTGTGCGCCTGGCGGCCGATTGCATAGTTGCTGATCCAGTGCACGCCGTATCTTGGTCCCACCAGGTTTTGATAGTAGCGAAAGGCATGACGCATGGCCTGTTCGAACTGTACCTCGAAGGCCGGGGTCAGGTATTCCTCGTCGTAGACCGAGGTGGGTGACCACTGTCCCCCGGCGATATTCGAGGTGGTGTTGGGGGGTAGGGCCTTGCTGTAAATAGTGACATCCCAGCCTCGGTCCTGCATCAGGCGAGCAGTGGCAAGTCCTACGGCACCAGAACCGATGACGGCACAGCGCTTGAATTGAGTTTGCAGGGCCAGCTCCATCGCCAAGTGGGAGGTACCCCAGGACAGTGTAATGCCACCACCACCATGACCATAGTTGTGGATGACGATCTTGTCGTTCATCTGTTGCGCTTTGACGACGAAACCGGATTGGCGAAACGGGCGCAGTCCGGCAATCGTGCGAATAATACGCGTGGCGGACACCCTCACACGACGCAATGGGGCTCCTGATGGAGTGTAGTTCCGTGGGGAGCTACGCCGGGAAATGGAATCGGTTGTGGCACAGGCACTGAACAACGGTGCAAGGGCTATTGCCTGTAATAATGAGCGTCGGCTAGTCATAGGGATGCCACCTCGGCGTTACACCAGGAAATTCAAACCGGGTTTCTGGCCGCTCCCACGGTCTTCGATCCTGCCGGGTTCGCAGACAAAATTGTAGAGAGCCCTCGGGCGCTCTATAAACAGTCGACGATCGCTTCCTGCAGTGCAATCAGCGCAGGTCCGCCGAGCACGACACCGGCAACTATCAGGCAGCCCGTCAGGACTGCAAGCGCCGTCGTCCCTATAGATCCTGATATTTCCATCCCCGTTTATTTAATAGCGGTGGGAATTACACATAACATTTCAAACAGCAGGTTCGCCCCTAACAGAGACGTATTGCCGGACAGATCGTAAGGTGGGGATACCTCGACCAGGTCGGCGCCGATGATATCGAGGCCCTGGCAACCCCTTATGATTTCCAGTCCCTGCGCACTGGTCAGTCCCCCTACCTCTGGCGTACCGGTACCCGGCGCGAAGGCGGGGTCCAGGCCGTCAATATCAAAACTAATATACACAGGCCCTGCGCCCAGTTGATCGCGAATTTCTGCCATCAACGGAGTCAGTGATTTGTGCCAGCATTCATGTGCCTCGACCACCCTGAACCCCTGTTGACGAGGCCAGTCAAAATCTTCAGCCGTATATCCTGACCCTCTCAGACCAAGTTGTGCGACACGGGAGCCGTCTAGCAGGCCTTCCTCGACCGCCCGCCTGAAGGGTGTACCGTGGGTAACTGCTTCACCAAACATGGCGTCGTTGGTGTCGGAGTGGGCATCGATATGAATCAGTCCGACAGGGCCATGTCTCACTTTTAGAGCGCGCAATATAGGCAATACAATACTGTGGTCCCCACCCAGGGTCAGTGGAATGCAGTTTTGTGCGATCACTTCTGCATAGAACTGCTCGATGATCCGAATACTCGCCGCTAGATTAAACGTGTTAATCGGCACGTCACCCAGGTCCGCAACCCGGAGCTTGTCGAAGGGAGCCGCCCGGGTGGCCATGTTATAGGGGCGTAACAGGGAAGATTCGGCGCGAATTTGTCTTGGGCCCAACCTTGCGCCCGGGCGGTGTGAGGTGCCGATGTCGAGGGGCACGCCGATAAAACAGACATCATAGCCGCTGGCCGTGTCGGTGGCAGGCAGGCGCATCATCGTGGATGGCCCACCGAAACGAGGCATCTGGTTGCCACCTAGAGGCTGGTTATAGTCGGCCATAAAGAATTTCCTGTTATCGAGTGCTTGCCAGTAATTGAACGACTTTATCACAGTGCCGTGTCAGGCCGACGGTAATTCGCAGGCAATCAGGCATATCGTATTCATTGAGGGTGCGGGGAATGAGGCCATTTTGACGCAGTAAAAGGTCGGCTGCTGCTGCTGCCGCTGAATCTGTAAATTGCACGCATACAAAATTGGTTGCGGAGGGTAGGACATTAAATCCCAGTGCTGCCAGTTGAGCGCTTAAACTGGCCCGTGCTGCGTTATTATGGGTACGGCTTTTCTGCAAATGTGCCTCATCGTGAAGCGCAGCAACGGCGCATAGCTGCGCCGCAGTTGAGACGGTAAATACGCCGCGTAGATTATTCAGCACCTCGACGATTTCGAGTGGCGCATAGGCCCAGCCTACTCGAAGTGCCGCCAGCCCATAGATTTTAGAGAAGGTGTGCAGGACCACAACGTTGGCCGCCGCGTTATTTACCAGGCTGCTGCCATCTCTGTATTCATCGGCGTGGCAATACTCTGCGTAGGCAGCATCCAGCACCAGCAGGATATCTTCCCTCAGACTTTCCCGCAGGCGCTTGATCTCGGTAAAAGGCAGCCCCGTCCCGGTCGGGTTATTGGGATTGGCCAGGAACAGAATCCGGGTGCGCTCGCTTACGCAATCTAGAAGCGAATCCACGGACGCAGTGTAGGCAATTTCAGGGGCTGCGACTGGCGTCGCGCCCATGGAGAGGGCGGCAATTTTGTAGGCAATGAAGCCATACTGGCTGAATAGGATTTCATCACCAATTTGAGCATAGGCCCGCGCCAGCAGATTGATTATGGGTTCCGAACCCGCTTCACAAGCGATTTGCTCTGGATCCAGCGAATATTTCTCTGCGATGGTTTTTCTCAATTCGGTGGCGAAACTGTCGGGATAGGTTTGCAGGCTGGGCTGCAGAGTTGCCAATGCCTCTATCGCCTTGGGACTCGGACCAAGTGGAGACTCGTTGGAGGAGAGTTTGACGATCTCCTCGACGCCTTCCACCGCGAAATCCCCCGGCAGATAGGGTTCGATGACTGCAAGGTATGACAGCGGTTTTACCTTACTCATGGGGCTGCCCCGCATTCAACAGATAAGGGGCATTTTCATGTATCTCGATCACCGTGGGCAGGTCACGCTTGAGCGCCGCGCCGATTTCGGCGGCGAGATCTTCCAGGTTATCCGGGGCACAGCCATGACAGCCAAAGGATTCGGCCATGCGCACAAAATCCGGTGTCTTCAGATTAACGCCAATAGTAGGAATGCCGGTTGCGACCATGGCGTCACGAATTTCTCCGTAGCCTTCGTTGTTCCATACGATCACGATGACCGCGATACCCTCATCGACCGCCGTCGCCAACTCTTGCACGGTAAATAGATAGCCGCCATCACCAGCCAGGCAAACCACGGCTGCTTCCGGCTTTGCCAGCTTCGCTCCCAGCGCGGCTGGCAGTCCGTAACCCAGCGTGCCGTACCCCAGTGGGAACATCCAGTGCCGGGAAAACTGACTCGGGAAATAGTGACATCCGGTGTAGGCAAGTTGGCATGAGTCACACACGATTACAGTCTCATTCGGCAGCTCGCGATGGATGATGTCTAACACGAGCTGATGTTGTGCAGCCAGTGGGTGCCACTCGAGGTTTGCGGTGGCAGATGCTATATCCTCTATCGGTTGCTCGGTCTTCGCCGGCAGCACGCTTTGATTTTCGTCCCTTGCAAGCTCAAGGTTTATTGCCCGCAACGCCATGCGCGCATCGGATAATATGGGAACCGCGGGGGCAAAGTTGCGTACCAGTTGTTCTGCTTCGATATCAATACGAATCAATTGGCCGTTAAATTTGGGTGTGCGCCCCGTGTATAGCAGATCTGTTTCCGCAAATTCCGTGCCCACGGCCAGCACCACGTTCGCGTTCTCTATCAATGCCTGAACATCCCGAAATGGCAATGTTGCACCCAGGCTCAATGGATGGGATTCATCGACAGTTCCCTTGCCAGCGATGGTAGTCAACACGGGGCAATTCAAGGTTTCCACCAGTTGTGTTGCTTCGACCCCGGCATCCACGGCGCCACCGCCCAGGATAATGATCGGCTTCGATGCCGATGCCAGCAACTGGGCTGCCTTCTCGATGCGCTGGGGATCCGGCCCCGGCCGGGTGACTGTCTGTACCTCTTTCGGGATGAATTCCAATTCGGCAGTGAGCAGATTAATGGGAATTTCTATATGCACCGGACCCGGTCGGCCACTGCTGAAAACCGCAAAGGCGCGGGCTAGAACGTGGGGTATTTCGCCGGGGTCCAGCACGGTGTGGCTGAATACGGTGCATGCGGATGTTAGATTGCGCTGCGAGGGTAACTCGTGCAATCGACCACCGCCCATGCCCAGTTCACTAATCTGGTTGACGCTGGAAATGCACAGCAGCGGCACGGAATCTGAATAGGCCTCAGCCAGCGCCGTGGTGGCATTGGTCACTCCGGGGCCGGTAATCAGCAGGCACACGCCGGGTTTGCCGGTCGCCCTGGCATAGCCATCGGCCATAAAACCGGCGCCTTGCTCGTGCCTGGGCGTGATGTGGCGAATATTGGTCTCAGGGAGGTCGCGGTAAAACTCGATGGTGTGCACCCCTGGAATTCCGAAAATGGTATCTACGCCATATTTTTCCAGGAGTTGGATTAACAGTGTGCTACAGGTGATCATTTCATTGCCCTATTAACCCTGGGTTGAGACTTACAGGGGGCCAGTCAACAGGTCTATGATGCTAGCTTGTCTGTCTTGGCGGCGCGTACATTAATGTAAACCCCGGCTTCAATCAAGCGCCTGGCTCACAAATATTGGCTCGAAACGACCTCCGGCTACAATTTCTTATACGGCATTCAACTTGTCTGAATCGTAACTGGATAGCTGGTTGGGTCAACTTATCAAGTAACGAATGGCCATGGCAATGATCAATATGATCATCAATGGAATCATCCAGCGGCTGATGTTTTGCAATTCCTCCGGGGATCTCTCCTTGCCGTATTTCTCCAACAGAGGAACGAGAACAAAGAGCGAGATAAAAAGAATTGCGAGTATGGCGATCAGAACGCCCATTGGGTAGTTCTCCTATCGATACGTTGTAACAGGGGAATCCTCTCCGGGAATCCTAACCGGTTTCCCCAACTGAAGCATAATATTTTTCGAAGGCGCGCAGTACTATGGCCAAATCCTCGCGGGTTAATCTAGTGGATCTTTGGGTGCGGACGCGCGCCCGCCCCATGGGGACCATGGGGTAAGAGAACACCATTCGCCAAACCTTTATGTTTGCGTCGCCGTCTTGAAGCCGGAGTAGCTGGGCTGGTCGATAGCAAGTTGGTTGACCGCTGTATGGCGTAGATGAGCCTGTAGTGCCGCATCCTCCAATTCAATGCTCCCATCACGCAGTCCACGCACCAGGCGCCAACGCAGGCTCGTCAGATCGTCCTCGCTGACGAAGAATTGTTGCAGGCGGCTATGTTCCCGCGCTCTATGCTCCACGCCGACGGCCAACTCCCTTTGTACGATAGCCAGCGAGTTCGCAGCGACTCGGACGAGGAAATTGAGCCTGGACTGGGTCGCCGCCATGACATCATTGCGTAAAAAATCCTGCACGCTGCCGAGCAATTCGTCGGCACGGGGCAAGTCTTCGCTAGCAGTTGATTTCGGCATTGGGATTAATGACACCTCGCCGGGTATCAACAAATTGACACAATCCACCTGGCATTCTGACGAGCGCCGCCCGATGGCGGGTCGTTCCACCGTGCGATCCGGCCCGCTGCGGTACTGCTGCCCCATGCCCAGGCAACCCACCGCCCACCAGAAGGATCCAAAGACCTCCCAGAATCTGACATGAATCGGGTCCACCGCAGTCCCGGATTCTTCTTCATAGCCTCTAAACAGGTCCCCGTATTCACCGAAGCCACCCACCGGGCCGCTACCACCGAAGCGCCAGGAGTTGGTGCAGATCCAGCCGAGATCGCGCATGGGGTCGCCGATGTGGGCCAACTCCCAATCCAATACACCGACGATGCCACTAGCGGACAGCATGAAGTTGCCGTTGCGGAAATCGCTGTGTACCAGGCGGGTTTCGTGGTTTGCCGGTAAGTGATCCAGCAACCAGCGGGCGCTGTAATCGATCATGGGCTGGGGCGTGTCGAAGCGCTGGTAGCGGTCCCAGGTCTGCTGCACAAATTCGCGCGGCGGGATTGAGGATAAGTGCTCGGCCAGCCCGGTCGCCTGCAGATCAATGTTGTGGATGCGTGCCATGAACTTGCCGCATTCATAGGCGAGTGTGGGTCGTACCGCCTCGAATTGATCTGAGCGCACGATCCTCGCACCCAGCGTTTCACCTTGCAGCCAAGCCATGATGAAGCCATCGCCGAGGCCATCGCCGGGAGTCAACACATGATGAATTTCTGGTTCTGGTACGCCGGCGGCCGCGGCGCTTTGCATCAACAGTGCTTCGGTGCTTAGACCGGGATAGCCTAGCTCTGATTTATTATGCAGCACACCACCGGCGGCACAGCGTATGGCGAGAACTCGTTCGCCTGCTTCACCAGTATCGTCTTTGACAACCAGGCGATAGGTTTCCTGACTCGCCCCACCGGACAGGCGTTCAACCGATAGCAACGACCGGCAAGCGGGGAGATGCTCGACCAAAACTGCTTCGAGTTTTCGGTTAAACGCTTTTTTGTCCTCTGCAGCGTTCTCCGCCATCGATTATTCCTGCACGCCCTTGGGGGATCTCTGCTTCATGAAGCCAAACATATAACCGGCAATACGGCGCATCTGAATTTCCTCGGCGCCTTCAGTAATGCGGTAGCGGCGATGATGGCGGTAGATGTGTTCGAAGGGCTTATGGCGAGAGTAGCCGAGGCCGCCGTGTACCTGCATCGATCTATCCGCGGCGTCGCAGCACAGGCGATTCGCCCAGTAGTTGCACATGGACACTTTATCGGAGACGGCGAAGTTACCGATGGTATCCATCTGCCAGGCGGTCTTGTGAATCAGCACGCGTAGCATCTCACACTGCGTCTGCAACTCCACCAGGGGAAACTGAATGCCCTGATTAATCGCCAGCGGTTTACCGAAGGGTTTACGCTGCTGCGCATAGTCCACCGCCTTGTCGATACAAAATTGCGCCGCGCCGAGACTCGACGCCGCCTGCCGAATACGGTTTTCGTTAAAGAAGTGCTGCACCACCTGCAGTCCCCGGCCTTCGCCGCCGAACACGGCCGAGTCGTCTACCACCACGTCTGTTAATGAGACGTGGGCGTGATCGGTGGGCATATTAAAGGTCCATAGAAACTCTTCTATCTTGAAGCCCGCGGCATCGGTGGGTACCAAGAACGCGGTAATACCATGACCGTCACCTGCTGCGCCACTGGTACGCGCCATCACCATGTCGTAATGTGCCTTGTGTATGCCGGTATTCCAGGTCTTCTCACCGCTAATGCGCCAGCCACCATCCTCGCGCACCGCCGTAGTCTCCATATGTGTGGCATCTGAGCCATGATCGGGCTCGGTGATGCCAAAGGCGAAACTGCGCTTTGCCTCCAGCATCTCAGGCACCCATTCCTGCCGCTGGTTTTCCGTACCATAGGCAAGCATCAGCAACAGGCCGACATTATTACCTACAATTGAATGTTCGGTCTGTAAATCGTTATGTAAGCCTAAACCTCGGGCTGCCAAATATTCACGGATGATCGCCATGCCGAGATTGCTGCCATCTTTGCCACCATACTCCTTCGGCAGGAGATAACGGTAGTGTCCCGCTACATCTGCGCGTCTCCTGGCCTCTCCGAGCAGCGCTTCCCATTCCTCGTTGGGCAGACCGCCACGCTCCCAGTCGGTGCGAGCGTCTTCGCGGCGGTGGTCAAAGAAGCGGATATTGTCGTTCTCCTGCTCCAGCGGCTTGATTTCCTGCTCGATGAATTCATCCAGTTCTTTCAGGTAATCCTGTAGTTCCTGTGGTATGTCAAAGTTCATGGGTTTTCCTGGGGAGTTAAACGGTTTCGGACGTGGGACCGGTACGCAGAATGAATGAAGTGATGGGTAGAATCGAGGGCTTGTTATAGTCTGTCCGTTGCAGCACGCCCGTTTTAACTGGGATACTTTGGCCTGATCTTCCTGTTTCTAGCCGTAAATAATGAATTCCAGTAAATTGGAGTCAGGATCGCGAGTGTAGATACTGATTCCCTGTGTACTGCCGCCGTTCATGCCACCGGTTCGCGGCACCGGTCCCTCTTCTATGACCGCCCCGGCCGTGGCCAGCGTATCGTCCAGTGCTTGCTGGGAGCCTTGCCAGACAAAACAGAGGTCGCCACAGCCCGGTAATGCGCTGGGGCCGCGCAGGGTGAATTGGCCGGATTGCCAGAGCGCTGGCGTGTGAAAATTGATCTTGTTGTCGCCGAAGATTACGGCGAATATTCGTCCCGAGCTTTGCTCCACTACCCGACAACCGAGAGCGCTATAGAACTGGACCATTTCCTGGGTTTTTCCCATGGGCAGGGCCACGTGGTCGAAGGCCGCGATCATGCTTTCACTCCTCAGCCGGGAAACGGGCAATGCGGTTGCTGCCGGCGATGCCGCCCACCCAGATTTCATCTCCGACATCAATTGCTACCGTGCCAAGAATCAGAAATTCATTAGAAGGGTAACGAATAATCTCCTGGGCAGTGAGCTGCTCCGGGTCGACCCTGCTGACACGCGTAGTAACGTCGTCGCACAGCCCCTGGCCAAGACATTCAAAAATGGCGCTTGGTGTCGAACCATTGTGACCGGCCGCGAACAGTGAGCCGTCTGCAGCCCAGCGCACATTGTCGACGTGATGCCCAACGTCGACGGAATCTTTCTGCACGGGTGTCTGCCCACGGGAGAGGCGGATCAACGATTTGCTGCCCCAGCCGCCAATGTAGAACCAGCGCCCGTCGGCCGATACCTCGATACCATTGGGCCCCGGTGTTTCACTGCCAGGCACCTTGCTCCAGCCTGTGGGATTCTGCCATTCCCAAAGCTCGCCGCCGGCAATCTGAAAGTTGGTAACGGCAAATCCACCTGCAGGCAAGGCGACGACGGAATTGAGCCCCACCGTGTCTGGCGCCAGCACGCATCCGATCCAGCTCAGGGTCGGTGATGCGCCACTGTTGTCGAGTTCGAACACCTCGATTGCTTCCCGCGCCCCGTGCCGTACCACGTACAGGGTATGGGTGTTATCTCTGCCGGGACGCAGGCTGAGGCCGTGGGGCCTGAATTGGCCTGGTGCCGGGCCCGGGCAGGCGCCATAGATGGTATTGTCCTGCCGCGAGCGTGATGTCTCGGCTGGGAACAATACGCTCGAGCTGTAGTCACGGCTGTCGATCAGATAGAGGTAGCCATCGTTTTCCATGCCCGAGGCGATGATCCAGGGCGATTGCGGGATCGCGGCCAGGTCTTCCGGACTCACAGGCCCGCACATAAACTTGACCACACCATCCGGTTCGCACGCCGCCGCAATCGATTCGACTGCTGAGAAAACACACACAATGGCAATAATAGACACTGGCAATAGACGCAATTTCATGGACTCTCCTCCTTTTCCATTCCCGAATTTTATTGATAGGGAAGCGGTAATAATTCGATTTTTCTGAATTCTGTGGGATGGCTCTCTGCCTGAAGTGCCACGTAGCCTTCTTTGAGAAAGATGTCGGCTCCCTGTTGAATCAGTCTGCCAGCGTCGGCATCGTTCTCATCCAGTTGCGGCGAATGTAATTCGAATACAGTCTTCCCATCGATGCGGTGGATGACCGATTTATTTCCCTGAACTTCGAATTCCACCGTAACCCACTGATCGCCATGATAGGTGTCGGAGATGGAATTAATGCAGTGTGTGGTGATCAACTCGTCGCCCCTGAGCCAGTGTGTGCCGGGGCTACAGACATTAGCCGTGGTACGCTCATCGACGCCGTTACCACCCAATAGCTGGGCCTCGATGGAGACCGGAAACTCCTGCTCCAGGGTCATACTCGCCGGAGCCTGACTATGCAGCATAAGGCCATTGTTGCGATAGGCCCAGGCCGGTCCGTCCACCACCTGATCACCTACGAAGCGATATTCCACCCGTAGCAAATAGTGAGAAAACACCCGATCGTAAAATAGATGGCCAAACTCACCGTCAAAATCATTCCAGTCATCATAGGATACCTTGAGCAAGCCATCGACGACCCGAAAGGTGTTTCGATAATTGACGCCAAGGGCCTGACCGGTAAATTTAACTTTCCAGCCGTCGAGATTATCCCCATTGAACAGGCTTATCCATTGCCGTGGATCATCGGCGGCTCCGGCAAATGAAGAAATAAGACTACAACAGACAAATAGCGAGGCAACGATTTTCGTTTTGTTCACAGGCTGCTGCTTAGTCGGAGAAGCTGGCGGGGGCTTGCGGATGGGCGTACAGCCACTCGACTACCTGCGCGCTGAATGTTTCCGAAAGGCTTGGCACATGGCTGCCGCCGGCTATTGTCCACAGCTCACTGGAACCCCCTGTCTTACAGCCCTGCTTGAACAGTAGCACCGATGTTTCGTGACCGTCGATTCCCGCCTCCAGGTCTCGCAGTTCGCGGTCTGCGCCCTCGGTGGAACAACCATTGTAGCTTGCCCACCGGGTCACGGTCGCAAGCGCGCTTGGGTACTCGTTGCCCTGAATATTGTCACCCTCATAGGCGATAGTGCCATCGGCAGTACCGTGAATCTGCAGGATGTGAACGGGATATTCCGGCGCCGGCCGCTCTTCGCTGTGATTGGCACCGGCGAGGCTGGCGATAGCGGCGATCGTGCCGGAATGATCATAGGCGGTGCGATATGACATGAAGCCGCCGTTGGAATGGCCGATCAGGTAAACGCGATCGGGATCCACGTTGTATTCAAATTTCACGGCATTGATGATGTCCAATATATAGCCGGAATCGTCCACCTCGCTGCCGAAGAAATTACAGCAGGCATCGGAGGCATTCCAGAATCGATTACGATCGCCACCGGACTCCTGGTCGCCATCGGGTGCTACCAGCAGGAAGCCATACTGATCCGCAATTCTGCTGAAACCCATGTAGGAATCCTGGCCGGCACCACTAGATGTATAACCATGTAGTAATATGATCAATGGCGCTGGCGTGCTGCCATCGTAAGTTGCCGGTATGGTCACCGGCAGTTCGCCGCGTCCCAAGTCGATAGATTGCGCGACCAGCATGCCTGAAGTCAGTAACAGGGCTGTTGCCAGCAGCAGGGATTTAAATTTCAACATGTTTTCTTCCTCTTTTGTTTAATGCAATTTTCTGTTGTTGCCGGGTTAGGGAATGTAGCTAGGGCGTTAAAATAACTTTGCCGGTGGTCTGGCGCCCTTCCAGAGCGCTGTGTGCCGCGCGCACCTCAGACAACGGGAAAAAATGCTCCACCCGCAGCTTGAGCTTGCCTTCATCGATCCAGTTAAAGACATCACCGCTACGCCATTCCAGACTTTCCCTGTCTGCGGTATAGGCAAACAGGGTTGGGCGGGTCAGGAACAGTGAGCCCTTGGTCCCCAGTGTCGCCGGATTGAATTCGGTTACCGGGCCACTGGCATTTCCGTAAAGTACCATATAACCACGGGGTTTCAGGCAGTCGATGCTTTTCTCAAAAGTGCTCTTACCGACGGAGTCATAGACTACATTGACTCCTGCATCACTGGTAATTCGCTTCACCTCAGCCTCAAAATCTTGCTTGGAATAGAGTATCACCTCGTCGGCACCGGCGGCCCTCGCTAGTTCGGCTTTCGCCTCGGTCGAGACGGTGGCGATCACGAAGGCACCAGCCATCTTCGCCATCTGGGTCAGGATCAGGCCGACGCCGCCGGCGGCGGCATGAATCAGGCAACTGTCGCCGCTCTTGATCGGATAGGTGGACTGGGAGAGATAGTGTGCAGTACAGCCCTGTAGCATCGCCGCCGCACCTTCGTTAAAACTGACCCCATCAGGCAGGTTTACCAGTTTCTCTTCTGGTACCGCGGCGTACTCGGCATAGGCGCCGGCAACGCTGGTATACGCCACACGATCACCCTCGTTGAAGTGGGTGACGTCGGCACCAATCTCGGCGACCGTGCCCGCCGCTTCCAGACCCAGGGTGACAGGCAGAGGAACCGGATAGAGACCGGAACGCTGATAGGTATCGATAAAGTTGATGCCGGCAGCCTCAACTTTTACCAGGACGTCACCCGCTCCGATTGTCGGCATATCCGCATCTTCGTATAACATCACCTCCGGACCACCGTATTCTTTGACTATTACCGCTTTCATTGCTAATCCTTCCGTAAAAAGTGCTATTTATCGCAGAAATCGTCGCCGCTCGCAATGCGGCGTATCGATTTGATTCGACCGATCCAGCAATTGCCGACTAGACGGGTGCGTGCAGCGGGTTTATTCTCTGAGGTTCCTCAAAAACAACATCTACGAAAGCAGGAGGATCTATCTATGTCAGCTCCCAATTATTCTCGTCACGGGCGACTCCTTATTCAGGGTCTGATTTCAGTTATTGCTGTGCTGTGGGGCCAGATGCTTCTCGCTCAGAACTCTCATGTAGCGCTAAGCCAGGATATCGTGGATGCTACCAAGTCTTTCATGGCGAGTTTGTCTGCCTCTCAACGCCAAAAAGCCACTTATGATTTTGCCGACGCAGAGCGTCTGAACTGGCACTTTATTCCCCGTGATCGCAACGGCGTGGTATTAAAGGAATTGAACGACCGGCAATTGACCGCCGCTCGGACCCTGCTGCAAAGCCTGTTCAGTGCCGGGGGTTTTGAGAAAACCGAAAGTATCCGCGGGCTCGAAGCTGTGCTCGCCGAGATCGAAGTGAATGGACGCTTCGTGAGAGATCCGGATGTTTACTTCATTACCGTGTTTGGTGCCCCTTCAATGGAGACCAGCTGGGCGCTGCGCTACGAAGGCCATCATCTGGCTTTCAACTGGACCTTCGTCGGCGGCAACGGCATTGCCAGTTCTCCACAATTTTTTGGTACCAATCCGGCCGAAGTAAGGTCGGGACCTAAGCAGGGCACGCGAGTGTTGGCGGTGGAAGAAGATATGGCTCGCACATTAGTAAAATCGCTGAGTCGATCCCAGGCGGCAGCGGCGATACTCGATGGAGAGGCGCCACGTGACATTTTTACCAGCGCCGATAAGGAAATTTCAGCACTGGACGATGTGGGCGTGAGTTACACAGCACTGGATTCCACCCAGCAACAGACGCTGATGGACTTGATTGAAGAAGTGGCTTCGGCCCAGCCCGCGGCAATTGCCGACGCCCGCATGAGAACCATTTCAGAAGAAGGGCTGGAGAACATCAAATTTGTCTGGATTGGCAGCCTTGAGCGCGGCGATGCGCATTACTATCGGGTGCAGGGCCCGGGTTTTCTCATCGAATATGACAATACCCAGAACAACGCCAATCATGTTCATCTGGTGTGGCGTGATTTCGAAGGCGACTTCGGTCGCGATCTGATTCGAATGCACTACGACTCGGTCGCTTCCGAGTACGGGCCACGCCATCAACACTAACAGGAAGGATTCGTAAATGAGAACGACGCAGGCTATTCGCAAATTACGGCCAGGCTCGCTACTGCTGATTATGGCTGTAGTGCTTGTTCAGTGCCAGGAGGAGCAAGTGGAAAGCTCCACCGCAGGGATCGCGCAAACCGCGTTCGAACAAGAGCAGGCACAGGAGGGGGAGCAGCCCAGCGTTCCGCCATCCCCTACCGAACCGTTTCTCATCAGCACCTTCGAGATTGATCAGGTCAGAGTGGTGCCGATAGCCACCGGACTCGCGAATCCCTGGGGCATGGCATTTAGAGACAACGGCGACATTCTGATCACGGAGCGCTATACCGGTAAGCTCAGGGTGGTGCGGGATGGCAAATTGCTCGACAGCGATATCTCCGGCGTGCCGGAAGTGTATTCAGAAGTCTTTCGAGCTGGCCTGATGGCAGTTGCTATTCATCCCGAAGACGATCAAATCATTTATCTCACCCGAACCAAGGCTATCATGCATGAGGGTGAACCCAATCAGGCGGTCAGTCTGGTGCGTGCCCGCCTGGTAGAAGATCGGTTGACCGATGTGCAGGAGATATTTGTCGCCAAGGGTGTGGATAGTGCGATTGCTGCCTCGGCATTGTTGTTCACCGCGGACGGCAAACTGATGATGAGCGTGGGTGGCGCTTATGTGTTTGCAAACACCGGGGAGCTAGCACAAGACCCTGCGGTCCATTACGGCAAGCTTCTGCGCCTGAATGATGATGGCTCTGCCCCTTCCGACAACCCGTTTGTAGACGGTGGTGAGTTCCTGCCGGAGGTTTACTCGGTGGGACATCGGAACCAACTGGGCCTGGCTATCCATCCGCAAACCGGCGAGTTATGGGCATCCGAGAACGGACCACAGGGCGGCGATGAGGCCAATATTGTCCAGGCTGGCAAGAACTACGGTTGGCCCTACGCCTCATATAGCCGTCAGTATCGAGGTGACTGGGTGTCGCAGACGCCGTGGCTGGCAGAATATGAAAGTCCGGCGGTGGTCTGGTGGCCTTCTATTGCTCCCGCGGCATTAACCTTCTACAGCGGTGAGCAATTTCCCGAGTGGCAGGGCAATCTCTTCGTCGGCTCCATGATGGAGGGAAGAATTCCCGGCACCGGGCATCTAGAGCGGATAGTTTTTAACAGCAGGGGCCAGGAGATCCGCAGAGAGGGTTTGTTAAAAGAACTTAAACACCGGGTTCGTGATGTACAGCAGGGACCGGATGGTTATCTTTATATCTTGACCGACGAAGAAGATGGTGCCTTGTTGAGATTGGAACCATTGATTTAAAACTGGAGATTACTTACCAAAGGTACCGAAGAAAGTAGATAAGGAATCATCATGCGTATCGCAACGCTCAAGCTAGAAAAATTACTGGTACCGTTGTGTTTTCTGACGACGGTTTCATTCGCTTATGCAGACGAGCTAAATGAAGTCAGTACCGACAGTGGCGTCTTTCGCGGTCATGCCTCGGAGTATGCGGTCGGGGTTACAGTCTTCAAGGGCATTGCCTACGCCAGTCCACCAGTGCGGGATCTGCGCTGGAGACCGCCGGAGGCGGCTATTCCGTTCGCGGGGGTTAGAAATGCCGACAGCATCGGCCCCGCCTGTTGGCAGGCACGCAATTCGGATGACTCACTCTACGCCCGGGGTAACCTGGAGCGATCGGAGGATTGCCTGTATCTCAATTTATATTCTGGCGCCGCAGATAGCGCCGATTCATTGCCGGTGATGGTATGGTTTCACGGCGGCGGAAATACCGCTGGCCACGGCGGCGCGCTCATATTCGACGGTTCCAACCTGGCGGCGCGGGGCGCAGTAATAATTGCCGCCAATTATCGCCTGGGGACGCTGGGTTTTCTTGCGCATCCGGCCCTTACTGCTGAGTCCGAATACGATTCTTCTGGTAACTACGGCATCCTCGATCAATTGCAGGTATTGCAATGGGTGCAGACAAACATCGCGAATTTCGGTGGTGATCCGGACCGGGTAACTATCTTCGGCCAGTCGGCTGGCGGTACCGATGTCTGCTTGATCATGTCCTCGCCCCTGGCCGAGGGCATGGTGCATGGCGTGGTGGGTGAATCGCCTGGTTGTATCAAAATGGATCGAGCTCTGGCTGATGGTGATAACTCGGGGCATGGGGCAGGTTTGGAATATGCTGCCGAACTGAAAGTGTCAGGCTCAGGTGCGGCAGCCCTCAAACAGTTGCGAGCGGTGTCGGCGCAGCAGCTGGTAGAAGCAGGTGTTGGGGGCGGACCGCAGGTGGATGGCTGGGTGATCCCCGACTCGCCCTATTCGATGCTGGAATCCGGCAGTCAGAACAAAATACCGGTGATGGTGGGTGGTCTCGCCCATGAGAGCCACGGCCTGCAACACACAAGCCCAGAAATCAATGGGCAGCAACTGGATGGTTACCTGCAGGCGACGTTTGGCAGAGCGGCGGGTCAGGTAGCCGATGCCTATGCCGACCTCGCTGCCGTCTCGCCCCTGGATGCCAGGAAGCAAATAGCCACGGACAACGGCTTTCTGTTGTCGGCACGCATGTGGGGTCGCCTGGTGACCGAGCGCGGTGACGATGCCTATGTTTATTTATTTTCCCGCGAGCCACCCGTGTTCCGTCTCTATGTGCCGGCCATGCCGGATCTGTACGGCGATGGTGGCCAGCGTCGTTTCGGTGCCTATCATTCCGGCGAGCTCGCCTATGTGTTCGACAACCTCGATGTGGTGGGACTCGGTTGGGATGAAGACGACCATGGGCTGTCGGAACTGATGGCTGACTACTGGGTCAGCTTTGCCCGCAACGGCAACCCCAATGGGGATGGTCTGCCCAGGTGGCCCGTCTATGATCCCGCTACCGACATCGTGCAGATACTCGATTCACAGGTTCGGTCCGAGGTGCATCCGAAGAAAGCGGAATTGGATATGCTGGAAGCGCTGTATCTCGAGCGATAATGAGCGGCTTGGGGGTCAGGGCTTGGGGTCAGCAAGACCTGACCCCAGAACTTTGTTTCTTGGTTGCACATGGCTCAACACATCAGTCAGTTCTGCCAGGCTCTTCAGATTGTGGCTGGTTCTGAAATCGTCGACATAGGGCAGCATGGCGCGAATACCTGCCGCTCTTGGTTCAAAACCTTCATAGCGTAGTAAGGGATTAATCCAGATAAGTCGACGGGACGATTTCGCCAGCCTTTCCATTTGCCAGCGCAGGCCCTCCGCCGCTTCCCGGTCCAGGCCGTCCGATAGAATAAGCGTGATGGCCCCCTGTCCCAGCACCCGTCTGGACCACACGTTATTAAACTCCTTGAGACAAGCCCCGATGCGGGTGCCGCCGGACCAGTCGCTGACCGCGTCGGCGACACCGTCAAGGGCAAGATCGATGTCGCGATGGCGCAGTTGACGGGTGATATTGGTCAGGCGTGTTGCGAACACGAACGCATGCACACGGTCGCGATCGTTGGTTATGGCGTGCATGAAATGTAGAAACATCCGTGAGTAACGGCTCATGGAGCCTGAAATATCGCAGAGCATGACCAGTGGCGGGTGACGCCGCCGTGGTTTCTTGAATTTCAGCGGAATCGAGTCGGCCGATCGCAGCGCCGCCCGCAAACTCGACCGCATATCCACCCGATAACCGCGCTCATCGCGCTGAAATCGCCGGGTAGGGACGTCCATGATAGGCAGGCGTAGTTTTGCGATGGCACGCTTCGCTTCGATGATTTCCGCGGCGGTCATGGCCTCGAAATCGATGTCCTGCAGGACTTCTCTGGAGGAAAAAGTAAAGCTGGCATCGAACTCTATTTGTTCCGATTCGCGCTCTTCGCGGGCATCGACTGCGGGTGCTCCCAGGGCATCAGCCAGGCGTCGGCTCAACTGTTCGTGCTCGGCATCTTTTTCGACACGTATTGTGGGCAAAAAGGCAGCCATCATCCTTTCCATGATGCGCGGATTTCGCCAAAAGATATGGAAGGCCTGGTCGAATAGCTCGCGCTGGTCGTAGCGATTGACGAATAGGGAAAACAGGCAGCAGTAAAAATCTTCACGGCTGCCGATTCCTATTATTCTGACTGCCGTTACCGCATCTAACACCTTACCGGGACCGACCGCCAAGCCGGCGGCCCGCAACAGGCGTGCGAAATACATGATGTTTTCAGCAATCCTGCCCTGGAAATCAGGATTTGGAGATGAAGACATGGATTAGACGTTACTTGCTTCGAGCTGGATCACTTCCGACTTGACCTGTTCCAGCAGTCTCGCCGCCTCGCTACCGCGGATCTTGGCGATATCGTCCTGATACTTCAATAGCGCGCCGAGGGTGCTATCTATGGCATCCCCGTCCAGCGCGATTTTGTCCAACTGGGTTAAGGCATCGGCCCAGTCGAGGGTTTCGGCAACGCCGGGGAGTTTGAACAGGTCTTGCTTACGCAAGCCTTGCACGAAGGCGACGACCTGGGCGCTCAGTTGCGCGCCGATATCGGGAAGTTTGGTGGTGAGGATCTGCAACTCCCGTTCTGCGCTGGGATAGTCTACCCAGTGGTAGAGACAGCGTCGTTTCAGCGCGTCGTGAATTTCCCGGGTGCGATTTGAAGTAATGATGACGATTGGTGGAGTTTGTGCCTTGATGGTGCCGATTTCTGGAATGCTTATTTGAAAATCCGACAGAATCTCCAGCAAGTAGGCCTCGAATGGCTCATCGGTGCGATCCAGTTCATCGATCAGCAAGACCGGCGGACCCCCCTCATCGCTGCGCAGTGCCTGCAGCAATGGTCTTTCTATAAGAAACTCTTTCGAAAAGACATCGGTGGACAGGTTCTCTTTATCGATACCGCCGGCGGCCTCGGCCAGTCGAATTTCGATCATCTGCCGGGAGTAATTCCATTCATAAACTGCCGAAGAAACATCCAGGCCCTCGTAGCATTGAAGGCGTACGAGGCGCCGACCCAAGGAGCTAGAAAGCACCTTGGCGATTTCGGTCTTGCCGACACCGGCCTCGCCTTCCAGAAACAGCGGCCGACCCATTTTTAAGGCCAGGAACAGAGTCGTGGCCAGGCTGCGGTCGGCAACATAGTTTCCCTGCTCCAGGAGGGCGAGCGTGTCTTCTATGGTTTGCGGTAGAGACGTGGTCATGGCTTAGGAGCTTGAGTTACGCAGAGACATTGAATACTTAATCAGAGGTTCCTATGCAGGCGGCAACCGCGCGTTTCGTCATCACCTTGACCAGGTGCGCACGATACTCCGCGCTGGCATGGATGTCTGCGTTCATTTTTTTCACAGGAATCGCCACGTCATCGCAGGCTTCGCTAGAAAAATTGCTGTTCAATTCTGCCTCTAGTCGCATGCCACGATGGGCGCAAGGGGTCGCACCGGTAATTCCGACACGCACGCCGTCCTCGGTCCTGGCCACGAACACACCGACGATGGCATAGCGTGATGCCGGGTTTTCAAATTTCATATAGGCGGCGGCTGTCGCCTTCGGGAACACAATCGCTGTAATCAACTCATCGTCATCCAGGGCTGTCTCGAACATGCCGGTGAAGAAATCGTCGGCCGATATTTCCCGTTTACTGGTCTTCACCCTTGCCCCGAGGGCAATGACGGCGGCAGGATAATCTGCGGCTGGATCATTGTTAGCAACAGAGCCGCCGATGGTGCCGCAGTTGCGAACTGCCGGATCACCAATATTACCGGCCAATGCCGCTAGTGCTGGAATCATGGCCTGGACATCGCTCGATGCTGCGACTTCCGCGTGAGTGGTCATCGCACCGATGCTGATGCTGTCGCCATCGACAGTAATGCCGGACAATTCTGTGATGCCACCCAGAACGATAATGTCAGATGGGCTGGCGAGGCGATGCTTCATCGTCGGTAACATGGTCTGGCCACCAGCCACAAACTTGCCGTCTTCAGCCTTGTTCATAGCGCTCACTGCATCGGCAACACTGTCGGGATTGTGATACGAAAAATCGTACATGTTTAATTCCTCTTCTGTACTTCTACTTACAGCAATTAGTCAGGCAGCGCCTTGTGCGGCGCGCCAGACATTTTCAGGCGTCGCCGGCATATCGATATGCTTCACGCCAAGAGCATTGGTGATGGCGTTGATCACCGCCGGCGGTGCACCGATAGCACCGGCCTCGCCGCAGCCTTTGACACCCAGGGGATTATCCGGCGGATCGGTGGGTGCATAGTCGATGTCAAAACTCGGTACGTTATCGGCGCGGGGCATGGCGTAATCCATGAAGGAGGCAGTAATCAACTGACCCTCACTGTCATAGCGACAGCCTTCCAGCAGTGCCTGACCGACACCATGGACGATGCCACCATGAACCTGGCCTTCGACGATCATTGGATTGATCAACTTGCCGAAATCATCTACTGCCGAGTACTTGATGATTTCAACTACACCAGTTTCCGGATCGATCTCTACTTCGCAGACATGGGTGCCGGCTGGAAAGGAAAAATTCAAAGGATCGAAGAATGCGTTTTCATCGAAACCCGGCTCCAGACCCTCCGGGTAGCTGTGAGGTACATAGGCATTGAACGCGACTTCGGCGATGTTCATGGCCTTGTCGGTACCGGCAATGGTGAAATTGCCGTCGGCGAATTCGATATCCCCTTCGGCGGCTTCCAAGGCGTGCGCCGCAATTTTCTTGCCTTTGGCAATAAGCTTTTCACAAGCCTTGGCGATGGCGACGCCACCCACTGCCAGTGAGCGGGAGCCGTAGGTACCCATGCCAAACTGCGTCTTCGCGGTATCGCCGTGAATGACCTCGATATTCTCGATCGGTACGCCCAACAGTTCAGTTATCAATTGCGCAAAGGTAGTTTCGTGGCCCTGACCATGGGAGTGAGTGCCGGTGAATACCTGCACATTGCCGGTGGGATTAAAGCGCACTTGGGCACTCTCCCACAGGCCGACGCCGGCACCGAGTTGGCCAACCGCAGCGGACGGCGCGATACCACAGGCTTCTACATAGGAAGACAAGCCAATGCCGCGCAGCATGCCGCGGGATTTTGCTTCCTCGGCACGGGTGCTGAAGCCATCATAATCGGCAAGCGCCAGGGCTTTATCCAGGGCGGCGTTGTAGTCACCACTGTCGTAACACTGCACCACCGGCGTCTGGTAGGGGAAGGCATCCACGGGAATAAAATTGCGACGACGGATTTCAACCGGATCCAGTCCCATGTCTGCCGCTGCCACATCCACCAGTCGCTCCAGCAGAAAGGTGGCTTCCGGTCGGCCGGCGCCACGACTGGCATCCACCGGTGCCGTGTTGGTGAAGACTGCCTTGACCTCAGAGTAAATCAGCGGTGTGGTGTACTGGCCGGCAAACAAAAAAGCATAAAGATAACTGGGCACCATGGTGCCAAACGTAGAGAGGTAAGCCCCCAAATTAGCTCGGGTCATGACGCGCATGGCGAGGAATTTTCCGTTTTCGTCCAGCGCCATTTCTGCGGTGGCGACATGATCGCGTCCATGGGCATCGGATAAAAATGCCTCGGTGCGATCCGATGTCCATTTAACCGGTCTGTTCACCTTACGGCAGGCCCAGCCAACCACCAGTTCTTCTGCATAGATAAATATCTTGGCACCGAATCCGCCGCCGACATCCGGGCTGACGATGCGCAGCTTGTGTTCCGGCGCAAGTTGATTGAACGCTGATAGTACCAGGCGATGAAGGTGCGGATTCTGCGTGGTCAGATGCAGCGTTATTTCTTCGGTGCCCGTATTATATTCGCCAAGTGCTGCCCTGGGTTCCATGGGATTGGTCACCATCCTGTTGTTGACCAGGTCCAGTTTGGATATCTTGTGGGCAGAAGCGAACGCAGCTGCCACCGCTTCCTTGTCACCGAGGGGCCAGTTGAAACAAATATTATTCGGGGCGACTTCGTGAATCTGTTGCTGGCCATCGTCGGCAGCGCTTCCGGTATCGGTGACGGCCGGCAGGATGGCGTAATCCACCTCGACTTTTTCTGCGGCGTCCTTCGCCTGCGCCAGGGTTTCTGCGATCACGATAGCGACATGGTCACCCACATAATTTACCTTGCCCTGGGCCAGGGCCGGGTGGGCCGGCGCGCGGTGAGGCTCGCCATCGTCGCTGGTGACGGTGACACCGCATATCAGAGGAGCGATACCATCGGCTGCGAGGTCGTCTCCGGTAAAAACCGCCACCACGCCCGTCGCTGCTTCTGCGTCCGTCGTGTCGATGCTATTAATGGTTGCGTGGGCGTGCGGTGAACGCACGAAGATGGCATAGGTTTGACCGACGACATTAATATCGTCGGTATAGTTGCCCTTGCCGATCAGGAAGCGTTTGTCTTCCTTGCGGGGTACACTGACGCCGATACCATTTTCTGCCATGATCAGTCCCCCATCGCTTTGGCGCCAGCCTTCACGGCTTTGACGATATTGTGATAACCGGTGCAGCGACAGATATTGCCAGTCAGTTCCATGCGGATCGTGGCTTCATCCAGATCGTTGCCGTTGCGCTCGACGATATCGAGTGCGCTCATGATCATGCCCGGGGTGCAAAACCCACACTGCAGGCCATGATTATCCATGAACGCCTGCTGCATAGGGTGTAGCTCAGAGCCGTTGGCAAGGCCTTCGATCGTCGTTACATCGCAGTCATCCGCCATCATTGCCAGCATGGTGCAGGACTTGACGGATTTGCCATCCATAAGAACGACGCAGGCACCACACTGGCTGGTATCACAGCCAACGTGGGTGCCGGTCAGGCGTAGATTGTCCCGTAAAAACTGTACCAACAGGGTGCGGGCTTCCACCTCACCAGTCACGGGGATTCCATTAACACGCATACTAATAACAGGCATTGACAACCTCTCTTTATGAAAACACTGACAACAGCGGTGTTCGGTTTGTCCGCTGATAGCTCTTTAGGAAGAGTCGATGAGACAGTGTTAAAGATTGCTCAGCGCGCGTCAAGTCTGGTAGCAGTTTGGAGGATACCTCACCACGAGGATAATACTGCCCCATGCAGCAGAGTTGCCGAAGCATGGTGGTCATAGCATCAACAAAGCACTAACTATTGCTACGGGGCTTACAGTCTATCCGAGAAGCAGGAATCCCACGGCTATGAGTGCAATCAAAGCCCCGAGCCAGAGCCAGGTCGGCAACGCCGGCTTTGCTTCCGAGGCAGGGGCAGCATCAAGCAGGGACGGATTGGCTGCTAACTCACTGAACTTGACGAAGAACTCGTTGGCCATTTTCTGTGCGGCACCATCAATCAGGCGAGCACCCAGCTGCGCCAGTTTGCCACCCACATTGGCCTTGGCGTGGTAGCCAAGAATTGTATGTTCTCCATCTTCATGCAGTGTCACCGCAGCGCTACCGTTGGCGAATCCGGCGGCCCCCCCCTGGCCTTGTCCATTAATGGTGTAAGCATTGGGAGGATCGATGTCGGTGAGGGTTACATCGAAATTAAATTTGGCTTTCACCGGACCCACCTTCGCTGTTATCTGGGCCTTGAAGGTGTTTTCTTCTTCGGATATGAGGCTGTTACAACCGGGGATGGAAGCCTTCAGTATTTGAATATCGTTAAGCGCCTTCCAGACCTGTTCCCGACTTGCTGCAATGCGATGTTCGAAGTTCAATACCATAATATTGGTTACCGGGTGTAACTCGTGAAAAAGGGGACGGACCAAAGGGGTCGGAGGCATCAGTTTCTTAGGGGCTCCGACCCCATAATTATACAATTAAATTTTACTCTGACCGCAAATTATTTTTTGTGATAGCTTTGGCTCTGGTTCCAGGGGAAAGGCCGAAGCAGGAGCCCGAGTTAGCGTGACTTCATTAAAACCGAACAGATCGAGGACCAGTAATGCAGAAGTTTGGAATAGGTCAGGGCGCGACACGAGTCGAAGATAAGCGCCTGACTACAGGACAGGGTCGTTACATCGATGACATAAATCTCGAAGGCCAGGCACGGGCGGTGTTCCTGCGCTCACCCCACGCACACGCAAAAATTATTGCCATCGATATCGAGGCGGCGCTGTCACTGCCCGGCGTGCTCGGCATCTATACGGTGACGGATCTAAAGACGGATGGCATTGGCGATGTCCCTTGCCTGGCACCGGCGCGGAATCACGATGAGTCGACCTGTGTCATGCCGCCAAGACCGGCGCTGGCCGCAGGACGGGTTCGCCATGTAGGTGATGCGGTGGCAATGATAGTGGCTGAAACCTCCATGCAGGCCCAGGACGCTGCCGAAGCGGTCTTGGTCGAATATGAAGAACTGCCCGGCATAGTTACAACTGACGAGGCGATGGGTAGCGGTGTGGCACAGGTATGGGAGCAGGCACCGGATAACCGCTGCTTTGCTTGGGAAACCGGCGACGCGCCGGCGACCACCGCGGCAATGAATGAGGCCGCGCACATAGTAGAGTTGGAATTGATCAACAATCGCGTGGTGCCCACTTCTATGGAGACGCGGGGAGCCATCGCCGCAGTGGAGCCAGAGACTGGACGCCTGATACTGCACGTTTCCTGCCAGGGTGTGCATATCATGCGCCGAATACTGGCCACCGCTATCTTCAATGTGGCTGAAGAAGATATTCATGTGCTCTGCGATGATGTTGGCGGTGGCTTCGGCATGAAGATTTTTGTATTTCCCGAATATGTGAACCTGCTGTACGCGGCGCGCAAACTACAGCGACCCATAAAGTGGATTTCTGAGCGCAATGAAGCCTTTGTCAGCGACAGTCACGGCCGCGATCACGTCACGCGCATGCAACTCGCGCTTGACAAAAATGCAGGCATTCTTGGCTTGAAGGTGAATACCACCGCCAATCTCGGCGCCTACCTTTCCAACTTCGCCCCATTTGTGGCGACGGCCGCTGGCGTGGGGATGCTGGTGGGCTGCTATAAAATTCCCTGTGCTCACGTGCAGGTGAGCGGTGTATTTACTAATACCACACCGGTGGATGCGTACCGTGGTGCGGGTCGGCCGGAAGCGATCTATGCCATAGAACGGCTGCTAGATGTGGCGGCCTACGACATGGGACTGTCGCCGGTGGAAATTCGCACACGCAATTTTATTCCGGCCCAGGCGATGCCCTATGAAACCTCGCTTGGAGCGACATACGACAGCGGAGAATTTCAGAAAAATCTCGATGATGCGCTGCAGATGTCGCACTGGCATGAATTCGAGGCGCGGCGCGAGGCGGCCAGGGCGCGCGGCAAGCTACGGGGCATCGGACTCGCCAGTTATATCGAGCAGTGCGCCGGTGGGGCACCGGAACAGGCGCGTCTCGAAGTAGGGGGTGATGGTCACGTGACGCTATATATCGGCACGCAGTCGAACGGCCAGGGTCATGAAACCGCGTTTCGCCAGATTATTTCTGAGCGGCTCGGACTGGCGTTCGAGGAGATAACAATAGTAACGGGGGATTCCGATCGTATTGCCAGTGGTGGCGGCACCATGGGTTCACGCTCGGTGCCGGTTGGTGGTGCGGCGATTGCTGCCGCCGCATTCAAGCTAATCGAGAAGGCAAAAGAGAAAGCGGCAGAATTGATGGAGAGTGCGGTGGCAGATATCGAGTTCACTGGTGGTGAGTTTCGCATAGTCGGCACCGATCGCAGCCACAGCTTTCAAAGTGTGGCACAGGCAGCAGCACCTGCCGATGGTGGCGCAAGTTTCGATGAGAGCGAAACCTTTTCCCCCACCACCTCCACCTATCCAAACGGTACCCACGTCTGCGAGCTCGAGATCGATATGGGCACGGGCACCGTCGAGGTGATCGACTACAGTGTGGTGGATGATTTCGGCAAGACCATAAACCCTCTCATGCTAGAGGGCCAGGTACACGGGGGAATTGCGCAGGGTCTGGGCCAGGCACTGCTGGAGTGCTGCCTGTACGAATCGGAATCGGGACAGCTGCTGTCAGCCACCTTCATGGACTACACGATGCCCAGGGCCGACGATTTACCGTCGATTCGATTCAAACGTAACGAAGTTCCCTGCACCACCAATCCACTGGGCATCAAGGGCGCAGGCGAGGCGGGAGCGATAGGGGCACCACCGGCCATAATCAATGCAGTAGTGAACGCGCTGGCTGAATTTGGCGTCCGCCACGTCCCTAACAACCTAACAACCTAACAACCTAACAACCTAACAACCTAACAACCTAACAACCTAACAACCTAACAACCTAACAACTTAACTTCTCTCAAGTTTAGGTAGAGGCACCGGCCCACGTATCACGTTGAGTTGTCAATGTCCTCTTTCAGCTCCACAAACCATGACCTGCCTCACAACTTCGTTTCTTTTGGCTGGACAAGCTTTTGTAAAATGTTTAGCGCCGATCTTAATACATTATATGTATTCGTTGCGCAGTTACTTTGTTCTTCTGTATTAAGGTTTAATTCAATTAAATCAAAATCATACGGGAGCGAGGAGTCTCGCTATGTGCGGTCAGTCATTTTCGAAAATCGTCAGCTGGTGTTTTCTTGCGCTAACGTTATGGCATGATTTCAGCCTTGTTTCTCCACCGTGGTAGTCTCCTTCGATCTCTTTATTTACTCTTGATATTGCAGTGAAAGCGGGCCTGATATAGGCTCTGTTGGCTGCATAAGGATAACTGCTTTTGAGAGAGACTCATGTGCTTCAAACGCTATATACAGCCTAAGCTTCAGAGCTCACAGGGGTTGCCCCAATGAAAACGATCTCCAGGATCGGGATTGGCCCCGGTGGCCTCGTGGTGCTTGCATTGCTTATGACTTTCTGGGGCATCATCAGCAGCTCCCAGTCAACTGATGGCCCGGTAGCCACCGATGCAACATTCACCGCCGTCGATATGCAGCAGTTGACAGATTCCTACTGTCTGGCCTGTCATAACGATACCCTGGCTACCGCCGATTTTTCCTTGCAGAGCATCGATTTTGCTAACCCGGGCAATCACGCCGAGGCCCTGGAAAAGGTCGTTAAAAAAATACGGGCGCAGATGATGCCGCCAGCAGGCATGCCACGGCCTCCATTCGAGACTTACCAGATAATGGCCAACTGGTTGGAAAGCGAGCTCGACCTGGCCTGGGCAGCGAACCCGAATCCGGGGCGGGTGACGCCGATTCACCGCATGAATCGCTATGAATACAACAATACCATTAACGATTTACTGGGGCTCGATGTCGATGTAATGGAGTTATTGCCAGGCGACCCGACGGCAGATGGCAGCTTCGATAACATTGCCTCGGCACTGCCATTTTCTACGGCCCATATGGAACGTTACATGTCGGTGGCGCGGCAGGTGACACGCCTGGCGACGGGTCTGCCGCCGCCACCCAGCGTCAGCATCTACGATATTCCATTGTATATGAGCCAGGACTGGCGCCAGAATGAGGACATGCCATTCGGGACCCGTGGCGGCATCGCCGTTTCTCATCACTTTCCGGCGGATGGTGAGTACCAGATAAAAGTGAATCTGCAGACCAACTATCAGGACTATGTTAAAGGTCTGGGATGGGCTCAACAGCTTGAGGTGCGTCTCGATGGACGTTTGTTGCAACGCTTTGAGATCGGTGGCGATGCACCAGGCACACCGGCACCACTGAGTTTCACCGGCACTGGCGAGCCCGGCAGTATCGACTGGGAGCAATACATGATCACCGAGGAGGGCGCGGGCCTGGAACTCCGCGTGCCGGTGCAGGCTGGGCCGCGACTGGTTACGGTGTCCTATGTGCGGCAGCAGCTGGAAGATGAGGATATTCCACAGCCGGCGCAGGGCGGCAGGCTTAACACCAACAGTGAAGTCTACATGAGCAATCAAAAGGTGCATTCCGTGGAAATCGGAGGACCCTACGGTGTCGCCACGGTGGTCTCCGCCGCCAGCGATTCGCCCAGCGGTCAGTTAATTTTTTCCTGTCAACCGCAGCAGCAGGCGCAGGAGAGTGCCTGTGCCACTGAAATTCTGAGCACTCTGGCGCGCCAGGCTTATCGTCGGCCGGTTTCAGATGACGACAGGGAATTACTGCTCAGTTTCTTCAATCGTGGTCGTGAACAGGGGGGCAGTTTCGAAGCAGGTATTCAGTTCGCGCTGGAATTCATGCTCAGCGATCCCGATTTTCTGATCCGTAATTATTCCGCTCCCGCAACTTTGGCCACAGGCGAAGTGTTCGAGCTCAGTGACCTGGAACTGGCATCGCGTCTGTCATTCTTCCTCTGGAGTAGCGCCCCGGATGAGACCCTGTTGGACCTGGCCGAACAGGGCCAGCTCTCCGATCCGCGGATTCTGGAGCAGCAGGTCAGGAGAATGCTGACCGATTCGCGCGGGGTAGCAACCCTGGTTGAGGATTTCGCCGCACAATGGCTGAATCTACGACTCCTGGATGAGGTACAGATAAACACGGTACTGTTTCCCCAATACGATATGAGTCTGATCGAGGCCTTCGGTCGTGAGACAGAGTTGTTCATAGCACAAACCATTAACAATGACGCCAGTGTTCTGGAACTATTGGATGCAAACTACAGCTTTCTAAATGAAAGACTCGCCAGGCATTACGGGGTTGAAGGAATTTACGGTAGCCGCTTCCGTATGACGGAATTTCCCGATAGTTCGCAGCGTGGTGGTCTGTTGGCGCACGGAGCACTGCTCACTGTCACTTCTTACCCCGGGCGAACCTCACCGGTGTTACGGGGCAAATGGTTGCTGGATAATTTGCTCGGCACGCCATCACCGCCCCCACCACCAAACGTGCCGGTGCTGCCAGAAGCGGAAGCGGGACAGGTCCCCACCTCTATTCGCGAAAGACTGGCCCGCCATCGACAAGACCCGGTCTGCGCAACTTGTCATACCATTATCGATCCCCTGGGTTTCGCCCTGGAAAATTATGATGTGATTGGCGCCTGGCGCGAGTTTGATGAAATAGGGAACCCGGTTGACACCGATGGCAGTTATCCGGGCGGTGTTCAGTTTTCAGGGTTTGCCGACCTTCGCCACTGGATGACTGGCCGGCCAGATCAATTCACCCACACCCTGGTAGAAAAGCTAATGACCTATGCCTTGGGGCGACGCCTGGAATTTTACGATCAACCAACGATTCGCGACATCGTGCGCCAGGGCGCGGCTGACAACTACAGCTGGTCATCTCTGGTGCTGGGGATTGTCGAGAGTCTAGCGTTTACCAGCAGTATGGCGGCGCAGCAATTGGCAGAAATACCTGATGAGGAAGCCGCAGAAAGCACAGCAGTCCCGGCATTGGCAAGTTCGCCGGACTGATGTCGGCACTACTGAAATAAAGATTTTTGAGCTGTTCCCATGTTATATTCGAGCAATAACGTATCTCCATGTGAGGTAGCGGCAGCATGACAAAACAAACCAGATCACTAACTTTCGGTACCGGCAAGGCGATATCTCGCCGCGCTATCCTGCGTGGCGCCGGCGCCGCCCTGGCTCTGCCAATGCTCGATGCCATGACACCTGCATTTGCGCTTGGTTCAAGCACGCCCATTCATCGTTTTCAAACCGTCTATGTACCCAATGGCATGGCCATGGATTACTGGTTGCCCACCACAGTCGGGCGAGATTTTGAATTGACCCCGATTCTGCAACCCCTTGCTGCCTATAAAGAGAAGATGCTGGTGCTCAGCGGCCTCAAGGCAAACTGGAATATTGCCCACGCCGGTGCTGGTGGCTCATTCTTGACCGGCGTAACCCATGGCGGTCGCAACGAAGTTGAGATTCTGGCAGATGTGTCGGTGGACCAATTGCTGGCCAGGCATCTGCGCCACGAGACGCAGTTGTCATCGCTGGAACTTTCCATGGACGCACCGGCTCTGGCCGGTGCCTGTACCGCCAACCTGAGTTGTGTCTACACCCATACACTGTCGTGGCGCAGCCCAACTGAGCCACTGCCGACTGAACACAACCCCAGGGCAGTATTTGAACGTTTATTTGGTGACAGTGGCAGTACCGCACGTGATGCACGGGAAATCCGGTTAAGACAGCAGAGCAGCATCCTCGACGCGGTGATGGATAAATTGTTGGGTCTGGAGTCCAGCCTCGGCGCCGAAGACCGTCACCTGATGGAAAGCTACACCGAATCCGTGCGCAATATTGAACGGCGCATACAGAAAGCTGAGGAGCAGATCGATCAGGATCTGCCAGAAATTGATCAGCCGGCAGGGGTGCCAGCATTGTACGAGGATCACATGGAGATCATGCAGGATTTACAGGTGCTGGCCCTGCAGAGCGACCTGACTCGTGTCATTACCTTCATGATGAGTAAAGAGCAGAGCGCGCGTCCTTATCCCCAGATTGAGGTTCCGGACGCGCACCATCCATTGTCTCACCACAACAATAATCCACAATTGGTGGAGAAGATGTCGAGGATCAACAGCTACCACACCACGCTGTTTGCCAGGTATCTGGACAAGCTGGCGGCTATTCAGGAAGGTGACCGCACACTGCTGGATAACATGACCATTCTCTATGGTGCTGGCATATCCAATAGTACGATCCATTCGGGAGATAATTTGCCGGTGCTGTTGCTCGGCGGTGGGGCAGGCTGGTTATACGGAGGCGAGCATGTGCAATATCTGCATCAGCCGACGATGGCGGATCTTCACCTGACCCTGATGGACAGATTCAAGTTTCCTATCGACCGTATCGGCGGTAGCACCGAGCCTCTGCCTATTTTCTAAAATGGGGTCAGAGTAAATATACAGTGGCTACGCAAACTGGTTATTTGTCTCCGGACAATCACTGTATTTTTACTCTGACCCCATTTATCTCGAGAGCTAAACCATGTTAACTGGCTGGCCTAAACTCCTCCTGCTTGGTCTAAGCCTGATTGCCTTGCAAGCTGTGTTTGCTGCACCGGCCTTCAGCCAGGGTATGCCGGTTGTGGTACAGACCGCCAAAGATGCCGATTGGGAATCCTTAAACAGGCTGTTGATCGACGGCCTGCAGCCTAATTCAGTGTATGGGGATGGTACGTCGGCCCTGCACTGGGCCAGTTACCATGAAAGCATCGACGCTGCCCGGCAACTGCTTGCCAGTGGCGCCGAAGTTAATTCCACTACCGATCTTGGCGTCACCCCATTGTGGCTGGCTGCTCAAAATGGCAACGCCGCCATGGTTCAAATTCTGCTGCAGGCAGGTGCCGATCCAAATATTGTGTTGTATTCCGGTGAAACCGTAGTGATGACAGCATCACAATCGGGCAATACGGATGTGGTTAGAAAATTGTTAGCGGCGGGAGCCGATCCCAACCCTGCTGTTACCCGGGACCAGACGGCCCTGATGTGGGCAGCAAATCAGGGACATGCTGATGTGATCGCGGTGCTGCTTGAATTCGATGCCGATGTGCATGCCCGTTCACTGGTGCGAAACCAGTATGTGAAATCTGAGAAAATTCAGGACAGTAATCCCGCCTACAAATACTGGATCGAGCAGGGCGGCAACACCCCCTTGATGTTCGCAGCCAGGTCCGGGGATTTACGTTCGGCGCAATTGCTGGTGGCAGGCGGCAGTAATGTTAACGAGGTGTCCGCGTTTGGAACCAGCCCGACCATCATGGCGATACATGGCGGTAATGCCGAACTATTAGGCTTTCTGTTGACCAGCGGCGCCGATACCGAATCGTCTACCAGTGGTCATACCGCCCTGCATGCAGCCGTACTGCGTGGAGATACTGCAGCGGTTAAGGTCCTGCTGGACCATGGCGCGAATACGGAAGCACTTCTCGAACGTCCGACACCGGTGCGCCGACAGTCGACGGATTATAATTTTCACGACTCGCTCATAGGGGCGACGCCACTATGGTTAGCAGCCAGATTTTCGGAGCCGCAGATCATGGAGGCACTGTTGGCGGCTGGCGCCAATCCACTGGTGGTCAATGATGTCTATTATCCGGCAGAGCGTCGAGGCGAAAACTTCATGGCCGAGGAAGGCGAAATTTCCTTACTGATGGCATCAGTAGGCATGGGGCACCGACGTCTTCGAGTCAGCTGGGGTACGCCCGAGCGCCGTGCGGGCCAGACCGGTCAGGACCAGGAGTCCTTGATCCTCGACACGGTCACCGTCGCCGTGCGAGCCGGGGTAGACCTCAACGCTAGCGATGCAGCGGACCAGACTGCCCTGGCTTTCGCAAAAGCTCGCCGCTACGATTCGGTGGTGGCTTTTCTGCTGACAGCCGGTGCTCGGGAATAAGCAGCAAATCCAGAGTGACATTCATCGGCCGCTGAATTAAGCAATCCCATGACCACCCCTGCCAATGCTCGACTAGCTAACGATTTCGCCAGCAACAATTATCAATTAGGTAAACTGTCCCCACCTATTTCCGTCAGTCAGGCATATTCAATCGCGACTACTAAACAATTACCGTGGAGCAAGCTATGCAAAGGTTCATGTTCTCAGCGTTTATTCCCCTGATCTGTGTGTCAATTTCCGTTTCGGTAGTTGGCGCAGAAAACGACAACAAACGCCTCCTGACTGCCGAAGACTTCTTTGCCCTTAAACAAGTTGGCAGCCCGCGTATCAGCCCCGAGGGCGATTGGATAGCCTATACCGTCAGAGAAACGGATTTAGAAGAAGACAGTTCAGAGACCCGGCTGTGGATGGTATCTACCGATGGCGAGAAGTTGCTTGCCATGACCGCCGTTGGCACTTCCGCCAGTGCGCCGCAGTGGAGTCCCGATGGGCAGTCTCTTTCCTTCCTGTCGTCTAGAAATGATGGTGAAACACAGGTGTGGGCGCTCAATCGAGAGGGAGGTGAGGCAGTACAGATAACTGATGTGGAACAGGGAGTGGATGGCTTTCAGTGGTCACCGGACAGTAAACGCCTGGTCCTTCTGATCACGGATCCGGATCCAGCGGAATCCGATGAGGCCGATGAGGCCGATGATGATAAGCCCAAACCCTGGGTAATAGATCGTCTCCAGTTCAAGCGCGACAACGTCGGTTACCTGAATTCACTGAGAACTCATCTTTACGTTCAAGATATGGCCAGCGGTGCAGTCACCCAGATAACATCGGGAGATTTTGATGATGCGCAGCCAGCCTGGAGCCCGGACAGCAAGCTGATTGCCTTCGTGAGTAATCGCACCGAAAACCCGGATGCAAATTCGAATAGCGATATCTGGGTAGTTTCTGCAGACAGCCCCGATCAGGGTCAGACGCTGTTGCAGATAACGACTAATCCCGGCGCCGATAGTGCGCCCGCCTGGAGCCCCGATGGTCAATCGCTCACCTACGTGACGGTCACCGAACCGGATTTAATCTGGTATGCAACCAATCATCTGGCGATGGCTCCTGCCAGCGGTGGTCCAGCCAGGGTTTTAACCAATGGACTGGACCGCAACGTAAGCTCTCCCAAATTTTCCGCTGATGGCAACTCCATCTACTTCGGATTGGAAGACAGCGGTGAGCGCCATCTTGCGAACATTGATATTTCTGGCGAAAACCTCACCAGACCGATAGCCGGGCAGCGTAGCGTTCGGGGGTTTTCCATGAACGCCGACGGGCTAATAGCCACCTTAATTGCCGAAGCCCACCATCCCAGTGAAGTATTTTTTCTCGAAGACGATGTGCTGCGACAACGCACTCACAGCAATAAGCCATTGCTGGACGCGGTGCAGCTGGCCGAGGTTGAGAATGTTCAATTCGAAAGTCAGGACGGAACCGAAATCGAAGGATTTATTTTCAAGCCAGTAGATTTTAACCCTGCTTTTAAGTACCCGACCCTGTTACGCATTCATGGCGGCCCGGTTTCCCAGTACGATTTCAGCTTCAATTTCGATGCCCAATTGTTTGCCGCTAATGGCTACGTCGTGGTGATGGTGAATCCTCGGGGGTCCTCGGGCTACGGCCAGGAATTTTCAATGGGTATCTATCAGAATTGGGGAGGCAAGGATTTCGAAGACGTGATGGCCGGCGTGGATTACGCGATAGCACAGGGCTATGCCGACCCGGAACGCCTGGGGGTTGGTGGCTGGTCTTACGGTGGCATCTTGACGAACTATGTGATCACTAAGACAGATCGCTTTAAAGGCGCTGTCTCGGGTGCCAGTGAGGTGTTATATCGTAGCAACTATGGCCATGATCATTATCAGCTGCAGTGGGAAAAAGAATTGGGATTGCCCTGGGAAAACGCCGAAGCCTGGGAGCGAATCTCTCCCTTCAATGACGTCGCCAATATCACCACGCCGACACTGATTATGGGCGGTGAAGAAGACTGGAATGTGCCGATTCTGAATTCCGAGCAACTCTATCAGGCTCTTAAGCGGCTCGGCCGGACTACGCAACTGGTTGTGTACCCGGGAGAGCATCACGGGATTCGCAAGCCTTCTTTTCAGTTGGATCGTTACCAGCGCTACCTGCACTGGTATGGGGAGTATGTGAAGCTAGACCAGTCAAGCTTGGATTAATAATATTGTAATTGCAGTGGGATTCAGATCGTAGTGAAGTCGGCGATTTTCAGCGTCTCCCAAGTGATTCTACTTTCTAAGGGAACCGTTCAGTTCGAGAAACTACTGTATATTTATTCCGGCCCCTTCTATCATCCAGAGCGCTTAAACTTAATGATTGCGACCAATCCCTCATGAACACATCGCTGTTAACAGAGGACGCCGCCGAAAATCTTTATCAACCCCTGGCGGCGAGATTGCGACCCCGGAGCTTGCAGGAATTCACCGGTCAGGAACATTTGCTCAGCCCAGGCAAATCGATTTTCGAAGCGATCCAGAACAAGCTGCCGCACTCTATGATTTTGTGGGGTCCGCCAGGAGTCGGTAAGACCACCCTGGCGAAATTGCTCGCCGCTGCCTGTGATTGTCACTTCGAATCCATGTCGGCGGTGCTCGATGGCGTGAAAGAAATTCGCGCGACCATAGAGCGAGCTCGCTATCACCAAACCACCGGTTCTCGCCAGACAATTCTCTTCGTCGATGAAGTGCATCGATTCAATAAGGCGCAACAGGATGCGTTTCTTCCCCATATCGAGAATGGCACCGTGCTCTTCATCGGTGCGACCACTGAAAATCCATCATTTGAACTGAACAATGCCTTGCTCTCCAGAACCCGCGTGTACTTATTAAAGCCGCTGACAGAAAGAGATTTGGAGGATGTGATTGATAATGCACTGGTAGACAAAGATCGAGGATTAGGCAAGCTCAACTTACAGTTGAGCGACGCTCAAAAGCAGATACTGGCACAGGCGGGGGATGGCGATGCCCGTCGTTCTCTAAACTATCTCGAAGTACTCAGCGATATGGCTGAGCTCGAGGATGGGGTTCGGGTTATCTCTGATCAGCATATAGAGCAGGTGCTGGAAGAAGGCTATCGCCGTTTCGATAAGGGTGGGGATAGTTTTTATGAGCAAATTTCCGCCTTGCATAAAGCCGTACGGGGATCATCCCCCGATGGTGCGCTGTATTGGCTGGCAAGGATGCTGGACGGTGGCTGTGATCCTCTCTATATCGCGCGTCGTCTGGTGAGGATGGCGTCGGAGGACATAGGGGTGGCCGACCCCAGGGCCTTACAGCTATGCCTGAATTGCTGGGATACCTATATGCGACTGGGCAGTCCCGAAGGCGAACTGGCACTGGCCCAAGCGGTGGTCTATCTGGCGAGCGCACCGAAGAGCAATGCAGTTTATGAGGCTTTCAATCTGGCGCAAAAAGCGGTTGTCGACAACGGTTCCCTGGAAGTTCCGCTACATCTGCGCAATGCCACTACTTCGTTGGGGAAGCAATTGGGATATGGCAAGGAATATCGCTATGCTCACGATGAAGCAGAAGGCTTTGCCGCTGGAGAAAACTATTTTCCACAGTCCCTGCAACATGCGCAATTTTATTTCCCCAAGAACAGTGGTTTGGAAAAGCGCATTAAGGAGAAGCTGGATTATTTTCGCCAGTTGAATGCTGAATCAGATAACAAACGTTATGACAACGAAGAAGATTCAGAGGGGCCAGGCTAAGGCGATTACTGCATTAGCCAGGCCGATCAATTTCCGGGATCAGGATTTCCGCCAAATCGGTACGCAATTCCCGGCTACCTCACCGGTCGCGCATGGGCCGCACCCCGAAAAATCGCGTTCATCAGCATCACATTGAGTCCGTCCATATAGGCTCTGACCGTTGGATCCTGGGTAAAGGCAATCACCTGCCCGGCGCCCTGGGGCTGTGACACCAGGAACGGTTTGTAAGCCAATTGACGCCGATTCTCTTCCCAGATGTAACCACTGGCGAGCAGATCGTCGGGACCCTGGAATCTGGCCACATTGAAGCCATCGTTTAGCCTGATCGGTGTATACACATCGGTGCCCCGCACCAGCACGTTCACCACCGGCGCGACACCGGCGGTCAACCAGTGCTCCTGATCGACATCGGCCCGCACCAGCACGCCGGCTACCGCGTCCGGGTCATCATCCAGGGGAACGATCTGCTCTTCGTATTCTTCCAGTTCGGTCAGATATTGGCCGTCAACCGTGGCTTCCTCGGAATCCTCATCGTCTTTTTCATCTTCTTCCACTTCAACCACGGCTTTCTCTCGCCTGATAGCGATCAGATCTACATCCGGATCCGCAAGGAAACGAGTCGCATTGCCGAGACTAATCAGCACACCACCACGCTCTACCCAGCCTTTGAGATTGTCGATTCCAGATTCCCCCAGAGCCGCCTTGTAGCCGGCACCGCTCATCAGCGGCAGGATCAACACCTGGTAACGGCTCAGATCGGCTGTGCGTAATCGGTTGACGCGGATTGGTGTGACCGGAAAATCGAATTGCCTCTCGATCACGAATCGCGTGTTGCCCGCACTATACGACGCAGTGGGCCGGTCCCAGGCCATGGCTATTTTTGGTATGTTGAAGCGAACTACATTGGCGCTACCGAAACTCGGACCATCGGTTACCCAACTGTCGTTAACCGACACCACATTGGCTCCAGTCTGCGCCGCGAGTGACACGACTATCCCATGAATATCAGGTGGATTATCAGTCACATCCAGGATCAGTGTGCCTGCAGGATATTCGGCTTCTATGTTGGTAAAAGCCTTGTCGTTGCTCTTCACGGACAGGCCTGCGCGCAAGGCCCCCGCCAGAAAACGTACCGCAGGTGCCGAACCCCAGGGCACCAGGTAAGCCACCGATGCCTGGCCTCCGCTGATGCTGCCGGGTTGAACCATGTCGGTACCGATTAATTCAAAATCACCGGAAGGAGCACGATTACAGGTGTGGGTTTCGACATTCATCATCAAGGGCAGTGACCAGGCGGTCACATCGTAGATCTCATCCGGCAGATTGCGCGCGCGTCGACGTTCCTGTTCGGCAAGAAATTCCGCTTCCATCGCGACTTCCACGTCCAACAGCGTGCGAATGAATCGTTTCGCCGGCTGGTCTGTTCTGATTACAAAGCTTCCCGCTGCATAGGTCTCACCACAGGCATTGAATTCAGCCTGGGCACGACCGACTTCCACATCCTGCCGGCTCAACAGACCCGCAAGCTTGTTGGCGGCAGCCTGATCATTCTGGGTCGGCAAGATGTAGGCTCGAATGTCTTCATCCTCACCTTCTTCGATCGCCGAGACGCGGAAATTGTAAAAATCGGTAAGGAATTTTTCTCTATTGTTGGCGACTGTTTCAGCCGTGGACAATGAGGTTACAAAATGGTTTCTCACCGTGTAGCGGTAATGTAATTCATTGCCATCATATTGCCTTACTACCAGTCCCCGGGCCGAAGCCTGCTCGTAGGTCATGGCGATACTGCCAAAATAAGAGGGCCAACTGGCACCGTAGCCGGGATAGAAGGCATCGTAGACTTCGCGAGTAAAGTAGTCGAAGCCATACATATCGAAATAGCGTGCATTATTGCGACCGAACAACTGCAGAGAGGCGCGTTGATCTTCTGCCAGGTGTGGATTGTAGGGAATAGCCTCCGGTGCGAAGAAATAGGTGCCATCCGAGCCCATCTCATGAGCATCCACATAGGCGACGGGATACCATTGCAGCATCGCCGCAGTACGCCCCTGGGTTTCTGGTTGGGTTTGGATGAACCAGTCCCGGTTCATGTCAAATAGATAATGATTGGTACGACCGCCGGGCCAGGGTTCGTCATGTTCGGCAGCGAGTCGGTCCGAGTCTGGCACCAGGCCCTCGGCGATTTCGAAATTGTGGATGAACCGATCCCGCCCGTCGGGATTCTGCATAGGGTCGATGACAACAACGGTGTTGGCCATGATGTCTGCTACACGTGCATCATTTTGCGAGGCGAGCAGATGGTAGGCCGTTAACATGGCGGCGTCGGTGGAGGATATCTCGTTGCCATGCACACCATAGGATAGCCAGGTCACCGCCGCCTGTGACTCGATAATCTGCGCCGCGTCATCCTCATCGGTGATACGGGGATCGGCGAGGCGCTGCATATTGGATTTAATCGCATCGAGATTGGCAATATTCTCAGGGGCCGAAACTACCGCAAGAATCAATTCGCGATTTTCCCAACTTCTTGCATATTCGGTAATCACCATTCGCTCCGGAGCCGCCGCGGCCAGGGCCTCAAAGTATCGAATTACGTCGCGGTGCCAGGTAATTCTGTCACCCGGCGCGTAACCGAGCACGGCTTCCACGGTAGGGATAGTCGGGTCATATTGCGCATCTGGCCAGTACACAAACTTTTCCTGCGCCAAAATTGATGAAATCGGCATCGAGCCGAACACCAGCGTCAGCAGCATGGGAAGTGAACATCGAAGTGAAGTGAATTTTATTTTCATACCGGTCTCTTTGTGTTTGTGTTTTCCTGGGTAATGGACACATCTGGATTGTCATTACCTGCGAATTGCTCCGGATCGATGCGCAATGGGACATAAACCGGAGATGAAGCGCAAAGACTAGCGTTTTTTGGCGCTGCCTTCTACTTCAAACTTATCCATCAATCCGTAGTCTGAGAGGCCGAAAATCGGGGCTTCTCCCTGGTCTATGCCGCCATAAATTATGTGATATGTCTCCACGCTAAGATATGATCCCACGGCAGAGCTTAATGGTCATGGACGCAAATCCATCCAGGGTTTATTCTGCGGGCTGCAATTCACACCGAGGAAACCTGAACCATGGCCGGACTACTCTCCAGGGAACGAATTATTGCGCCTGCTGGCTACAATCGTTGGCGCGTGCCACTGGCTTCCGTAGCCATACATCTGTGCATTGGCTCCGTCTATGCCTGGAGTATTTACAATCCATCGCTGACTCGGCTATTTGGCGGCGTCACCAGTGCCGCGGATGACTGGAGCCTGAGCGAAGTAGTCTGGGTGTTTACCGTGGCCATCGTCTTCCTCGGGCTGGCCGCCGCGTTCGCGGGCAAGTGGCTGGAGCGGGTAGGTCCGCGCAAGGTCGGGGTCGTTTCCGCCATCTGTTGGGGTGGTGGTTACATCGTCGGTGGCATTGGCATCGCCACCCATCAGCTGTGGTTGCTGTACTTCGGCTATGGTGTCATCGGTGGTTGTGGCCTGGGTCTGGCTTATGTTTCTCCTGTCAGCACCCTGATCAGGTGGTTCCCGGACCGCCGCGGCATGGCCGCGGGCATGGCGATCATGGGCTTTGGCGGCGGCGCCATGATCGGCACGCCGATGAAAGAATATTTTATCCGGCTGTTCTACCGGGCACCGGATTTTCTTGGCGCGATTGGCGACGTCGAGCTTGTTACTCAGGCGGGCAGGCGCTTTGCCGAAGTCGCTGGCGTATTGCAGGAGGTGGTAGTGGCGGGCGCAGCCGAAGTGCGCGATATGACCATGCCCGGTCCGGAGGGGGTCTACCTGGTGAATTCTGGCAGCTCCGGTGTTGCCGAAACCTTCTTTGTCATTGGCTTGATTTACCTGGTGGTGATGTTGTTGGCGGCATTTTCCTATCGCTTGCCGGCAGAGGATTGGACGCCAGAGGGCTGGCAGGAACCCGATGCGGACAAGCGTCATGCACTGATTTCCGGCAACGATGTCGATATAGACCAGGCGCTGAAAACCCCCCAGTTTTATCAACTCTGGATCGTACTTTGTCTCAATGTCACCGCTGGGATCGGCGTCCTCGGCGTCGCTAGAACCATGATCACGGAAATCTTCGGCACCACCCTGCCGGGTACGGTCGATACGGCTTTTGCCGCGACCTATGTGGTGATGATCAGCGCGTTTAATATGGTGGGGAGATTTATCTGGGCCAGCGCATCGGACTATATTGGTCGTCGTAATACCTACTGGATTTTCTTCGTGCTCGGGATCGCCCTGTATCTGTCGGTTCCATATACCGCAGCCCAGGTCAGCGTCAACCAGTCTGTGGTTTGGCTAGTCTATTTCTATGGGGCGACCATGATTATTTTTACCATGTACGGTGGCGGCTTTGCCACGATTCCTGCCTATCTAGCAGATATATTCGGCACCCGCTATGTCGGGGGCATTCACGGTCGCCTGTTAACCGCCTGGAGCACCGCTGGTGTACTGGGGCCGCTGGCCATTACTTCACTGCGCCAGAACTCGGTGAACAATGCGATTACTGACTTGATGACCCGTATCGATCCCGCTGCGTTCCGAGCACAATTCGGTGCGCCTGTGGATCAGCTGCAATTATTAGTGGAACAGAACTCGGTGACGATTGCACGACTGATGGAGATTGTGCCGCCGGGCACAGTCGATCCCACCAGCGGACTTTACAATTCAACCATGGTATTGATGGCGGCGCTTCTCGCTATCGCCCTGGTTAGTAATGCCTTGATGCGACCGGTAGACGCGAAGCATCATATTGTTGATTAAGTGAGAGTTTTTTCCGCACAGCATCGATAGGAAGTTCCAATTGTTATTACACACGAGCTGCGAATTAAGTTTTGAAATTTCGGTACCGACGCCCTTCGTGCTGATGCTGCGTCCCCGTGGTGATTATCAGCAAGAGGTTACACGGGAAGAGTACAATCTGGATCCTGCGACGCCCATGGTCGAGTTTACAGATGGCTATGGCAACCTTTGTCAGCGCTTGATAGCGCCGCCGGGAGTCTTCACTATTGCCACCGCTGCCGATGTGATTACGGCGCAGAACGTAGACAGGAAACCGGGGGCAGAGTTTGTCGAGGTACAGAAGCTTCCAGAGGCTATGCTCAGTTACCTGCTGCCCAGTCGCTATTGTGAGTCGGACCGATTCGGCGCGATGGCGAAAGAAATTACTGCGGGCCATAAGCTGGGCTATGACCAGGTTGCCGCCATCGAAGATTGGTTGCGCACCAGGATCCGCTTTGAACCCAGAAGCAGTGACATCCCGGTTTCAGCGACGGAAGTCAATAGCAGGCAGTCGGGGGTTTGTCGTGACCTGTCCCACCTCGGCATCGCTCTGTGTCGCAGCCTGACGATTCCAGCTCGCCTCATAGTCGGCTATAGATATCAGTTACAGCCAATGGACTTGCACGCCTGGTTCGAGGCCTATGTGGGCGGCTGCTGGTACACCTTCGACGCCGTGCAAACCGATACCAAGGGAGGCTACGTGGTAGTCGGCATCGGTAAAGATGCGGCCGATGTGGCTATTTATAATCAGTTTGGCCCGCCGGTGTTTCCTATCGTGCATAAAATCGGCGTGGATCTCCTTGCCTCCGATTAGGCGGTGAGACCTGTAAACAGGTGCCAATAAGGACGCAGGAAATAAACATATTCCCCCGTCCCTATTTATTGCCCGTTATCTACGACTATAGTTTTACGTGTCGGAGTCTGAGGGCATTGGTAATCACGGATACGGAACTAAAGCTCATCGCCGCCGCCGCTATCATGGGCGATAGCAGGATGCCGAAAAACGGATACAGGAGGCCGGCGGCAACCGGTATACCCGCCGCGTTATAGATAAAGGCGAAGAACAGGTTCTGCCTGATATTACGCATAGTGGACTGACTTAGGCGTCTGGCGCGCACGATTCCACGCAAATCTCCTTTAACCAGGGTGACGCCTGCGCTTTCCATCGCTACATCGGTTCCCGTTCCCATGGCAATGCCGACATGGGCCTGAGCGAGGGCCGGGGCATCGTTGATACCATCGCCCGCCATGGCAACGATATGACCCTGCATCTGTAATTGACTAACAGCATCGACTTTCTGCTCAGGCATTACTTCCGCCTGAACCTGGTCGATGTCGAGTTGACTGGCGACGGCAGTAGCGGTGGCGCTGCTGTCACCGGTGAGCATGACAATCTTGATGCCCGCGGCATGCAGGTCACGAATAGCTTCCGGGGTGGACACCTTGATAGGATCGGCGACGCCGATCAGGCCCGCCGCCTCGCCATCGATAGCGATCAGCATGACAGTCGAACCGTCAGCGCGCTGTCGATTCGCGCGCTGAGATAGTTCTTTTGCGTCAATACCCAGACTTTCCAACAATTTGGCATTGCCTAGAGCTACCTCATGTCCATCGACCTGTCCCTTAACGCCCTGGCCAGTGACGGATTGAAAATTTGCCGCCTTGAGCAAAGCCACGCCCCTATCCTGGGCGCCACTGACGATGGCCTCGGCCAGTGGGTGTTCGCTGGCGCGTTCGAGGCTGGCTGCCAGGCTCAACACCGTATCCTCACTAAACCCAGTCTCGGCGCGAACTGCAACCAGTTTGGGTTTGCCTTCGGTCAGCGTGCCAGTCTTGTCGACCACCAGTGTGTCCACTTTTTCCATGATCTCTAGCGCCTCGGCGTTTTTAATCAAGACCCCGGCGATGGCGCCACGACCGGTTCCCACCATGATCGAAATAGGTGTAGCCAGGCCCAATGCACAGGGGCAGGCGATGATGAGTACAGCCACCGCGTTAACGATGGCATAGGCCAATCGCGGTTCCGGCCCCCATATCCACCAGCAGAAAAATGAAATCGCGGCGCAGGCAACCACCGCCGGCACAAAGTAAGATGCGACGACGTCTGCCAGTTTCTGAATCGGTGCGCGTGATCTCTGTGCCTCTGCCACCATGTTGACAATTTGCGCGAGCAGGGAATCTGCCCCTACCTTCTCCACTCGCATTAATAAACTTCCCGTTCCATTAACTGTTGCGCCAATGAGTTTTTCGCCGGCGTGTTTTGCGATGGGGATGGGTTCGCCGGTGACCATGGATTCATCCACACTGCTTTCACCTTCGATGACGATGCCATCTACGGGTATCTTCTCGCCCGGGCGAACCCGCAGGGTATCTCCAGGCTGCACACGCTGCAGCAGAATGTCTTCTTCCGTGCCGTCTTCGCGCACGATTCGTGCGGAGTTTGGAGCCAGGCCGAGCAACAGTTGAATGGCGGCATTGGTGCGGGAGCGGGCCCGAAGTTCGAGCACCTGTCCCAGCAGCACCAGCGCGATGATGACGGCGGCCGCCTCAAAATAAACCTCCACCAGTCCACCTTCCATTTGCATGATGGGGGGGAAGACCTGAGGCAGCAACAACGCCACCACGCTATATACCCAGGCCACGGAAACGCCAAGTGCGATCAAGGTAAACATGTTGAGATTCCACGTCACAACAGATTGCCAGCCGCGCACAAAAAATGGCCAGCCACCCCACAGCACCACGGGTGTTGCCAGCACAAATTCAATCCACTGCACGCTATGCATGGAGAGGCCGGCGGGGAGTAATCGCGGCAGCATATCCGCCGTCATCGCCAGAATCAGTATGGGAAGGGCGAGCAGTGCGCTCCACCAGAAACGTCGGCTCATGGCTATGAGTTCTTCATTCTTCTCTTCGACTGCCACCGTAGTTGCTTCCAGCGCCATGTCACAGATGGGGCAGTTACTTGGACGGTCTTGCACAATTTCCGGGTGCATGGGGCAGGTGTACTCGGTTTTAGTCAACGCTACCGGTACCCCCATTCGTTCGAGGGCCATGCCGCACACGGGGCAGGTGCCAGGGCCCAGTTGTTGGACCTCTGGATCCATCGGGCAGGTATAGGTGGCGGTCTCGTCAGCTTCTTCGGCAACTGGCGTTGCATCCTTGTTCAGGTATTGCTGCGGGCTGACACTGAATTTTTTCCGGCAACCGTCACTGCAGAAATAGTATTGAGTGTCGGCATAATTGTGCTGGTGCTGGGAGTCACTCCTCACCACCATGCCGCATACCGGGTCGTGTAGTTGAAGCTGCTCTGACTGTGATTCTGCCCTCATGTCATGGTCCTTACTACGAGTCGTCATTGATTTGATTCTCGTGAGAGAACGCTGAATTTTTGTCTTCGTCGAAATTGTCGATTAGCCAAAGCTTTTCCTTCTTTCAACAAGACTTGCAGGCGTCCCCAACTATTTTACTGTACTCTCAGCTTACTTTAGTTCAATCCGAGCGATTATAGGAGAGAGAATTGTAATGAAAAAAATCCTCCCATGTGTTGTCGCTGCCCTGATGTTGTTGATTTCGATAACAGTAAATGCAGAACCGCCCATTAACGCTATTAAAATGATTCATTCGACTAATTTTGGTATCGATCGCAGCGAGTTGGAGGTAATCAAGTCGCGAATGCAGGCGGCTGTGGACGATGATCACATCGCCGGTGCTCTGTTGTTAGTTGGCAGTGACCAGGGTGTAGGTGTGGTAGAAACTGTGGGTTATCAGGGGCCCGACGACAAGACACCGGTCAATCAGGACACCATATTTAGAATTTACTCCATGACCAAGCCCATTGTCAGCGTGGCTACCATGTCTATGGTGGAAGATGGCTTGATAAAACTCGACGATCCGGTTTCCAAGTTCATACCGGAATTTGCCGAGCTGAAAGTCATCGATGAGACTACCGGCGAAATCAGCAGAAGCGATACCGCTATGACGGTTCAGCATCTGCTGACCCAGGAATCTGGTCTTATCCAGGAGTTCTTTTCTCCGGATAGTAAACTAGGAAAGCTTTATGGAGCGAATGTCTCCAGCGTCGGCAATACCGCATTACAGCTGGCCCAGAGTCTGGGCAAGCTGCCGGTGTATTTCGAACCCGGCAGCAAGTGGCACTACGGACATTCAACTGATGTCCTGGGCGTTGTCATCGAAGTTGCAGCCGGTAAACCATTGGATGAACTGCTGCGGGAACGCATTTTCGATCCACTGGGTATGGATGACACCTCTTTCTATGTGCCAGCCGCTAAAGCCTACCGCATAGCCGAACCGATTCACGGTGAGATGGGAGACAACACCATGGTGAGGCCAATGCTCTCCGGTGGCGGTGGACTCAACTCCAGCACCGAGAATTATGTGCGCTTCGCGCAGATGTTACTCAATGGTGGCGTATACCACGGCGCTCGCATTATTGAAGAAGACACCCTGGAACTGATGACCCGTAAGTACATCGGCGCGGAGGTGTCCAGAGAGTTCTTCTTTTACGGCGATCGCGGAGACTGGGGCCTGGGCTTTCATCTTCAGCCTACCGATGGCAGCAATGCCGATGGTCCACACAATTTTGGCTGGCAAGGCATCGGCGGCACCATTTTTATCGTCGATCCCAACAAGGATTTCTTCATGATTTACATGGAGCAGAAGCGCGGCGGGCCGCGGGGATCGCAATTCAATAACAACGTGGCGCAGCAGGTGATTTATAGCGCCATGAGTGAATGACAGCGCGGGGTTGGCGCAGAGGGTATCAGGGTTTGGCTAAATCCTGTTACCTTGCGCCGGATCTATAGACTCGCGAATGGTTGCAGGCGTCCCCTACTATCCTGTCACCTTTGTTGTAGGCCTTTTTACTGAGGACTCCCTAGTGTGATGCCACGTAAGTCCCCAGCATCAGCAGCAAGATCAACGTGAGGGGTAGTCTCATTGCTGACTTAAGTTCCGGCTCTTGTTGCTCTGAAATTTCCATACAGAACACACTATCCCATGCCACAACAAATTAGTATGGGAGCAACAAACCATGGTTTTGTATACAGTATTCCTGCCAGTATTCGATGTGCCTGATAAATAGAAAGAACTATTTAAAGCAGCTTACTGCGGTATGGAAGTTGTCACCACCGGGCCCATGCCCGTGATCTGAACTGTCACCGCTACATCTTTGGCCATGTCGTAGTGGTGGCCACCGGGCGGTTCGTAAATGAACGTGCCCTGTTCCACCCGTCTCATGTTATCGGGATCGTAGACGTCGGAGTCCGGACCTGTGGACACCCACCAGGTGCCCTTGAGCACGGTAATATACCGCGCCGTGCTGTGAAAGTGAGGCCGGCTGCCGCGGCCTGGGGCGAAGGTGATCTGAATGACATACAGGCCTGCCTCGCTGGGGTTGCCGTAGACGACGGTGGTTATGCTGCCCTCACTCGGCAGCATGTCATCCGGGCTGGCGATCATGAAGCCGTGTTCGTCTGGTTCCACAACCTGGCCCGATACCGACTGTATGCCCAGCAACAGTACCCCAAGCAGGCAACTGGTCCACGTAAAGATTTGTTTTTGTGTCATTTTGATCTCCTGGCCCCGATTTATGTAATTTCGTAACTGCCCTGGCTCCAATGATGTTCAGGGGCGGCGTTGCAGTTCAAAGATAACATGAGAATTAGCCGGGTTCAGCAATATTAAATCGCCTTCTTCAAGCTCCGGCTAACAAAACCCAGGGGGTCAGGTCTTGCATGATGCAAATTCTGCATCTGCTTTAGTTTTCGCAATATGCAAGACCCGACCCCGTGTTCTAATCCGGCAGGGCGAACACCCACAGTGAAGCGCCAGTCGGTGGATTGGTGATGCCGGCGGTGCGTTCCATGCCGTTGGCGTAGAAACTGCCTGAGTTCGTGGCAATAGCGACAAACTGCTTGCCGTCCACCCGGTAGGTAATCGGGTAGGAGCTGGGGGAATTATCCAGCCTCTGTTGCCAGAGGATTTCACCGCTACGCTGATCGACTGCCTTAAACCACCGATCGATGGAGCCGGTGAACAGCAAGCCACCATCGGTAGTGAGATTGCCGCTGGCGGGTGGCGCGAACTGACGCGTGGTCCAGAGCACTTCGCGGGTTTTGAGGTCCACCGCTTTCACCATTCCCCAGAGACCATTTTCCTCCGGATTAGGATATTTCTGCCAGCGCTTGCCGGTTAGGTTATTGACGCAGGTGTCCTGCATGGGAATATACAAGATGCCGGAATTAGGATTGTAGGAGGTGGACTGCATGTTTCTGGCCCCGAGTGCGTCGGGGCAAATACCATTCATTGAAAGCCCGGCCAACACCTGCCCAGGTTCAGGAATCGCCGCGGGGTTGAGGGTCTTGGCCCCGGTTCGTGAATCGATTTCCGTGATCACATTCTGCATGTCGAGATCGATAGAAAACAGATAGTCACCGGTGGCTGCATCCAGCGCTTCGAAGATGGCTTCCTTGCCACCGGTAACAATTGTCTTGCGCATTTCACCATTGACCGGGAGATTAATGATCTGTCGTTCAAATGCCCAGTCGTGGTCGAGTTGGTCATTACGCATGTGTTGATAATGCCAGACCAACTCACCGTTATCGGCATTCAGCGCGATTGTGGAGTTCGTGTACAGCGCATCGGTGCTTATGTTGGGCGCGTTGGCCAACACTCTTAGGGAATCAGTATCGTAAGTGGGGGCGGGGCCGAAGTAGAGCAGGTTGAGTTCTGCATCGTAGCTGCCTGGAGTCCAGACCGAGCCACCGGTGCGCTCTTCGAGAGGCAGGCCATTCCAGCTATTTCCGCCGGTAGCATCCGGCCGCGCGATGGTGTAGAAGCGCCAGGCCTCTGTGCCTGTTTCCAGGTCTACCGCAACGATTAAATTGCCACCTGCAACGGCTCTCTGTCCGGTCAAGCCGATGATGGCCTTGCCATTAACCACCATGGGTGCGGCCTTGATTGTGTGGTCGGTCTCATTCCCCGTGTCAATCTCATGATCCCAGATCAGTTTACCGGTCTTGCTGTCCAGCGCCAGCAGGTGAACATCTGACGTAGCAACGATAATTTTGTCCTCATAGATAGCCACACCTTTCTTTGAATTCGGGGATGCATCGCTAAACAATTCCCGTTGATAACCCCAGAGCAAATCGCCACTCGCCGCATCGATTGCCTGTACCACATCACCAAAGCTGTAGGCAAATAGCACGCCGTCGTGCACCAGTGGGGTCATCATATTGGCACCGGGGGGCAGCGACCAGGTCCAGGCCACGCGCAGCTCATCGACATTACTGGTGTCGATTTGATCCAGCGGGCTATGACCCAGGTTTTCGTGGGTGCGTCGCCATACCAGCCAGTCGTCCGCCGGTGGATTCATCAGCATGGCATTGCTAACCGGCGATAGTTCGTCGAGACGACTGGTGGGGAACAGGGGGCCATTGCTTGCGTAGCCTGGAATGCGCGGCGTAAAGGGTTGGTCAACGAGGGCCTGGGCTGGAACCATGAGGTCACCGAGGTCGGCCAGCGCTTCCGGCAATGCTGTGGCACCTGCGGTAACACCGTTTTGTTGCAGCATATAAGCGAGAATCTGGCTATAGACTCGCGCTCCGAGGCCACCAGCGACTGTGGGCGGCATGCGCTGTAAATTTGCCGCAAGGGCCTCTATCGGTTTGTCGCCCCAGCGCCGGCTAAAAAAGTTTCCGCTGAGGCTGGGTGCCAGTTCGAAACCTTCCAGGCTATAACCGTGGCAAATTGCGCATTGTTCATTGTATTCACGCTCACCTTGCGCCGCCTGCTCAGCGGTGAATCCAGCAGGGGCCAGACTCTGATCTTGGGCTATTGCCGGGGCGGCGAAGAGCAATAGGCAACAGACTGTTAGCGGGTAGTGACGGAGTCTATTTGCTAACCAGCTACGATTTGTATTTATTCTGCTATCGATCATCGTTAACACCTTTTCAAATTTTTAGGCAATTGCTCGGATCTATAATTTCGTTGTCATCCCATCGTTGGCTGCGGCTGGCTGACCGGCACCAGCTAAATGTTGGGAAGCAGTCATTTAGCCAGTTTCCGCGGGTCCAGTCAAAATCCATTGCCAAGCGCAAGCTGCGGTCCGAGTTGGGATTAACCTTGTCGTGGGTTGAGAATTTGATTCTAAGCCCAGGTCTTTTAGGGTCGCGGCGTTCTCGATTTGGGTCCCAACTGCGTCGCAGTAATGTCATAGGCCAGCTCCACCCAGTCGCATATCAGCGGGCGGGTGTCTCTGGGGTCTATGACTTCCTCGATGCCGAAGGCCTCTGCGGTACGGAAAGGAGAGCGATATTGCTCCAGCATGTCTTCTAGTTCGCGCCGGCGTGCGTCGGGGTTATCCGCCGCTTCTATATCGCGGCGATAGGCGGCCTGGACACCGCCTTCGATAGGTAAGGAACCCCAGTCGGCCGAGGGCCAGGCGTAGCGCAGATTAAGCCGATCGGCGTTGCCATGGCCAGCACCGGCGACACCATAGCAGCGACGGATTATCACCGACACCCAGGGTATTGTGGCCTGGTAGCAGGCCATCAGCGCCCGGCTGCCGAGTCGTACCGTACCTTCTTCCTCGGCCTCGGAGCCGATGAGAAAGCCCGGGTTATCGACGAGATTTAGCATCGGCAGGTGGAAGGTGTCGCAGAGATCGACGAAACGCATCATTTTTTCTGATGCGCTGGCATTGACGGCGCCACCATGGTGACAGGTGTCATTGGCCATGATGCCAATGGCATAACCATCGAGACGGGCGAGACCAACCACCAGAGACTCTCCATAGCCAGGGTTGATTTCGAAAAAAGACTCCGCGTCTACGATAGCGTGAATCACTTCTCTAATCTGATACATCTGGCGCCTGTCACGGGGTATAACAGATAGCAGAGATTCGTCGCGTCGCTCGACAGAGTCATCGGATTCAATTCTGGGTGGTGGCTGCCAGACATTCTGTGGCAGGTAGGAAAGGAAATTCCTGATGGTATCGAATGCCTCCTGTTCAGTCTCCACCTCATTGTCGACGGCGCCGCTGCCGTGAGCATGTATCTGTGAGCCCCCCAGTTCATTCTTGCCAACCGGTTTGCCAAATCCCCTCTCGACTACCGGCGGACCTGCCACAAACAGCTGACTGGTCTCCTTGATCATCAGGGAAAAATGAGAAATGGTAGTGCGTACGGCACCGAGGCCGGCTACTGATCCCATACAGGCACAGACTACAGGCACTTGGCCCATCAGCTGCATCGTAGTTTCGAAGCCGTGGAGCGCGGGGACGTAGGAATGGCCAACTATTTCCAAGGTCTTGACACTGCCGCCGCCGCCGCTGCCATCGATCAGCCGCACCAGTGGCATGCGCATTTCCAGCGCGTATTGCTCGCCGTAGCCGGACTTGTCACCGACCTTGGCATCGGCGGCACCACCACGGACCGTAAAATCATCACCGCCGATGACGACGCGACGCCCGTTGATTCTGGCCGTGCCAAGCACGAAGTTTGAAGGTGTAAAACTTTCCAGCTCGCCGTCTTCGGAATAGCGAGCCTTGCCCGCCAGGGCGCCGATCTCATGAAAGGAATTGTCATCGGCGAGGACATCGATTCTCTCCCGCACTGTGAGGCGACCATTGTCATGCTGGCGCTGAATGCGCTCATCACCGCCCATTTGTTTGGCGAGTTCCTCGCGACGCCTCAGCTCATCTACTTCGTCCTGCCAGCTCATGGAATCTCCTTAATCGGGGCGAGCCAACTTAAATTAATCTCCAGCCCCAGCCTCGTGCAAGCGGATATGCACTGTAAACGAGTGAGATCAGGCCAATTCCGGTATCCGCTGAATTCGCTGGGCTTTGATACGGATATAGAACAGACAGAGAATGGCAAAATTGATAACACCCATAAATCCTGCAAAGGCGAAGGATAGCTTGTAGTCACCGTTGATGTCGAAAAACATGCCGCCGAAGAATCCGCCCATGCCCATGCCGCTCCAACCGAAAAATGAAGTCAGACTCATCGCCCGAGCTGAAAAGCGGGCGGAGACCATCATGCGGACACAGACCAGAATGCTGGACATTACGCCGGAATAGGTAAAGCCAAAGAAGATTGCCAACAGGTACAGTGCCGCGGCCTGATCGATATGTGGAAACCACAATACGGAAAGCGCCTGGCCCGCGGACATCAACATATAGGTGGGCAGGGCACCAATTACATCCCCCAGCTTGCCGCCCAAGATTCGGCCGACGCCGCCGGAGAGCATGAGGGCCAGAAGCACACTGGTGGCAAATTCGACGCTGCGGCTGTCATCGGTGAGCATGGGCACCAAGTGTACTATGGGCACAGACATGCAGATGCAGCAAAACATGATGGCGCTGCTGATCCAAATGATCACTTCCTTTTCCGACAGCGGAAAGTGCCTGACCTCCCTCTCGGGCGCCTTTCTCGCCTGTTCTCTTCTCGGCGACTCACGAATCAGTAGGGCGATTGGCAAGGAAATGACGAGATAGACGACCGCCATCAGGACATAGCTGGTCTGCCAGCCATAAGAACTTATTGAGATGCCTACAAGAAATGGAACGATGCCTTGTCCGATGGCGCCGCCGGAAGCGGTAACACCCAGGGCCAGCCCTGGTTTTTGGCGGAACCAGAAACCTACATTGGCAAACAGGGGTGTGCTGACCATGGCATTGCCGAAAGCGCCGAACAGAAAATAGAAGGCATAGAACTGAAACAGATTATTAAGTCCGCTCAGCAGAAACAGGCTGAGCGCCATGACGAGAGCGCCAATGACTCCAAACCAGCGGGTACCGAAGCGATCTGCGACATAACCCCAAAGTATGCCGAACGATGCCGATGATAATGCGATCGCCGTGTAGCCAAGCGAGGTCTCGGCGCGACCCCAGCCGAATTCAGCCGCCAGCGGCTTCAGGAAAACCGATATGGAACCGAGGGCGCCGAAGGACAATCCACTCAAGGTGAAGACAACAAACACCATGACCCAGCCGTAAACGGGGTCGCGTTCGTAGTTCTGGGAAGATGTTGCGCTCATGCGTGAATCGAAATAGACAAATTATTGAATTCTTAATCAGGGCTTCCCCTGCTCGAAGGCCTGTTGGCCTATCGATCTATGGGTTCGCAAGTATAGGGGAAGCAGGAGTGATTCCTTAATCATTTTTACAATGCATCAAAAATTTATCCCCGATGCTGGTGCAGATCAGGGGGCTACACAGCGAAAATTCGCGGCCTCGTCGGTGTTACCGCTGCCGTTGTAGTTTGCGACTTCCGGGTACACACACAATGGCCGGGTTCTCACGACTTCACCGCCAACGATCTTAGAAGCGATGATCGATTCCGGCGCGATGTCTCTCTCAACCCAGTTCTCGAGGGCGGTGAGTGCGTCGAAGCGGTCGGGACCCGGGCCGCCGGCGCAGTGGCCCATGCCTGGGACCATGAACAGGCGGAAGAAATCCTGGGTTTGAGCCAGGGCGCTCTGCCAATTGACGGCCCTGGTGTCGTCGGCGATCACGTCGACCACGCTGTCGAAATAATTGATCGATGCCACGGGAGAAATATCCGCATCACTCCAGCCATGATAAACAATGAGTTTGGCGCCGTTGTCGCGGAACCGCCGCAGATCAGGATCATCGGAATCCACGGCGGAACCGACTTTTTCCAGGGCATATTCCAGGTCCTTGTCGAAGTCGAAGCTGCGAAAATCCCAGTCGGCATCATCGAACACAAACCAGCGGAAGAAACCTTCGCCGCCGCGCCAGTGCAGGGACCTATAAGGTTCACTGCCGGTTACCCAGGTGGACCAGCCACCAGGCGCGGATTCGCCACCGGGGACCAGGCCGGGATAGATCAATTCACCGGCGGAATTAGTGACACCGGACCATATTTTTTCGACGGCGCTGACCTGTTTCGGTGTCAGGCAGGAGTTGTTGTCGGTGCCGGCGGGGCAGGTGAGAGTCGACGGCTGGAAATTGCAGGCGAGAGGGTTCTGCAGGATGCCATCCTCGATACCGTCGATGGCATCGCATGCCACATTCACGGCGTCGCCTAGTGCTGGTAACTTGGCGGGGGGTATATAGCTGCCTTCGTCGTCCAGCATCGCCTGGGAATACCACAGGTGGGAACCGGCGTAGAAACGGGTCCAGGCGTTGGCCGGGTCACCGGCGATGATGCCATCGAAATCATCGGGATAACGCTGCGCTTCCATCAGGCCCTGTTGTCCGCCCTTGGAGCAACCAACATAATAGGAGTAATTTGGTGGTGCGCTATAAAATGCAGTAGTTACCTGCTTGGCATTGACTGTGGTGAGGTGCAGGGCGCGATGGCCAAAGTCTTCGATCAAGTCCGGTCGGCCCGACGCCCAGGAGGCATCGAATGGAATGGGTCCGGCCTCGTGGCCGGTATCGGTGCTGGCGGTGGCATAGCCCCGGCGCAGTGCATTGGCCATGGCGCCATAGCTGATCGTACCCGCCATGCCGCCGTTGCCCACGCTCTGATATTTGCCATTCCAATCCGAAGTTGGCAACCATACTTCAAAATTTACCGCCGGCGCAGTAACGCCCACCAGGCGACAAAACCGGGGTAATTGCATGACGTTGCTTGTACCCGGGGCGATGAATGAATTTTCCACAACCGTCTCCGTTAACGAGATGGTGGTGTCGGGCAACAACAGCTTGCCAAGTTGATCGCAGGATTGCTCGAGGTCGGTCGTGTCCTGAGCGGTGGCCAGTGTAGAACACAGGATTAAAGCCAGCATCGCTACTAGTCTGCTTTTAATAAAACTACATATTCTCATTGCACCTTTCCTCTGCTGATATTTTAAGGCTGCCTCGATTCTTACGAATTTGATTTTTTGTGCAATAACTTTTCAAAAATTAACTTTCCAAATTGAACTTTCCAAACTTGCCCTTTTAGAAATTTACTTTAGCAATCGCGATGCCACTTTCACCACCGATGGCATAAAACAAATAGACGTCCTCACCTTCGACCAGAATTGCCGGATCTCGCAGTTGATTTACCAGGCCATAGGCCGTACTTCGTACCGAAGGTTCATTGGGAGAATCTGCCCCTTCCCAGTCCCGCTCAGGTTGCATGAGTAAGACCGGTTCGGTTTCCTTCCATTGTTCCCAGTCGCCGCTAATGTCTATGGTGCTCAGCAATATGCTTTCAGGCATGTCACCGACGCGAGTCCAAAATACATACAGTGTGTTATCCCGCTTTAACAGGGCAGCATGGCGCATATTTGCTACGAATAAGCGCGGACCGGTCTCGAAGTCCGTAAATCCATCTTCGGATCGATAGAATTGTCCAGGCATGGACATGATGTAGGTCGCACTATCATGTTGAAATGCACGCATATAGGTGCGGCCGAGGTTTTGTGGCTGCGCGGTAAAATGGATACCGTCTCTGGAAGTAGCCACCCGAGAATATTGTCGGCCCACATCGGCCAGGCCGTGATAGTACATGATGAACTGCTGCCTGGTTTCGTCGATGTGAATATCCGGGGAAGCGATGTGTGGTGTGGTGAGTTCGGTAACCAGATCGTGTGAGAATTTCACTCCTCGGGCTTCCCTGGCCGCCACTAATTCCTCCAGTCTTGCCTCAGAGACCTGCGGTGGTTCCGTAAGGAAAAAAGATTCTGCTATTTGCAGGCTGCCGGGTGCATGAATCTGCCAGGGACCGGTGATATCGTCGGCGTAGGCGAGGCGGATATATAAGCCCTTATGGTCGGCGAAGTACAGATAGTATCGTCCCAGGGGATTTTGCACCCAATCCGGTACCCGCAGCGCCGTGGGACCCTGAATATTTTCTCCGATGCTGGGATGCATACCTGGTCCGATAATGGCTGCGTCTACGAGCCTTGTGAGGCTTACACTGCCGACATCGGCTTGCTGTCCCTGTGAAAATGCCGGCGCGAGCAATGAGCCGATGGAAATAAGAATAAACAGCAGAGCAGTTTCGACAGGTCGGATTCTGGGGGCAGAAAGATTCATAAGCATTGGTCTCATTGCGCAACTTCATTTGGGACGAAGAGTAAGAGCGGCAGTGTTAAATGTCTAGGGCATCACTGGTTTATTCAGGGGACCCCTGATAGCGTAGGCGCCGCTGTCCGTTTTTTACGACGACCTAATCGATAACATCCGCGCCCATCTTCACGCGATTTGTTGGCAAGTCGACAAAATCTCCTTGCCGTTTGTCCCGCCCCGCAGCCATGGCTTCATTGATCTCGGCCGCTTGCAGCATGCTGGCATTCCAGATGCCAATGTAGTCGAGGCTGTCGGCGGTGCTGTGATCCCTGGCATAATTAATGATGCGCTTGCTGCCATAGATGGCCAGTGGCGCCTTCGCTGCGATCGCTCTGGCGATGTCCATTACCGCTTCCAGCATGGCGTCATGATCGGGGAACACCGCATTCACCAGGCCCAGGGCCCTGGCTTCTTGCGCCAGCATGCGCCGGCCGGTATAGGCCAGTTCCTTGACCACGCCTTCGGGAATCAGCCGGGTAAGTCGGGGAAAGGTACCGACATCGGCGGTCATGCCAATATTGATTTCAAATATGGTGAGAAACCCATCTGCTGTCATGTAACGCATGTCACAAGCCGTGATCAGATCGACGCCGCCGCCGATGGCTCCTCCCTGAATAGCAGCGAGCACTGGCACCCGGCAGTTTTCAAGACAGGAAAAAGTCTGTTGCATGTACTTGACGGTGTCGTAGAATTTGGCGCTGCGTTGGCGCTCGAGTTTTTCCAGGGTCTCCTGATTGTTGCTATTTTCGATAGTGCTTCCAAACACGGCGGTGTCCAGGCCCGAAGTAAAGTGTGGGCCGGTCGAAGACAGTACAATCACTCGCGCTCTTGCGTGGTCATCCAGATCCTTGATGATGGCAGGCAGTTCATCCCAAAATTCTGGGATCATGCTGTTGCGCTTATCGGGTCGATTCAGCACGATGTGGGCAATATTTTTCTCTATTGAGACATCGAAGCATTTATAAGTCACGGCATAGCTCCCCATTTATCAGTCATGGCAATGAAACCGAACCGTGTCGGTACCACTGCCAAGGTTTTGCACAATAGCTCCAGAGGACGTGGCACCGGCATTCGCCATGCGTCGTCTACGGTCGTCCATGTAAGCAGCAAACAACAGCTGCGACTCTTCCGCCAGAAATGAGTCGATGTCGCTGCGTACGACACCATAGTACTTCTCGATGAAGTTCAACGTCAGCTGCTGTCTTCTAGAATAGGCGCCAAGTGCCTCTTTTATCCTGTCATCGCCTGTTAGCTCGGATCGATCCCAGGCCCGACACATGGCGCGTATATTTGCCATCTCACTGTCATTGATGAAACCGCGTGCATTGGACAGGGTGATGAAAATATTCTGTAGCTGGTTTTCATTCACGCCCAGTCGCCGTTGTGTCAATTCCGGTGAGCTGGCAATCTCCTGCATCAACCTGTTGAGGACCGCACGGTCTAGCTCTTGCTGCGCCAGAGTGGGGGCGATGACTTTCAACTCCCTGGGCGTGCCCAGACGGATGTCTTCTATGTCTCGCGCGGGGTTGATAAGACCGTCGATCACGATCGCGCTCGATGTCACTAGATCTTCCTGCGCCACAGAATTGAAGGCGATGAAAATCAGTAGCAGAGGAATATAGTGTCGCTGCGACATCAATTCAGGGCGCCGAATACACGCCAGGCAAACCCCGGCCGAGCCGTAGAACCATCCTCTGCCTGGCCGGTCTAACGCCCACGTTGAATGAAGCTTGCTTCGATCTGGGGATATTCTATGCCCAGTTGATCGAGGTAGTTGTCGAAGCGGGCGGGGTCGTAATAAAGGGCTTCTAACTGGTCTTTGAACAGGGCCATCGTCTCCGCATTTTTTTCGATGGCCGGATCATCATCTGGACCGACAAAGGATTCATATTGTACGTCCTTGGTCTGTATATCGTCGAAATAGGCATGCGCCTCTGCCACCAGTGATTCATCCTGCAGCAGATCCAGCATGGTGGCACCGACTACCTTGGCCCCGGCCGTCGCCCCCTTGTGCGCGATAGGCGTCGCCATCGCCATAGCGCTGGACCAGTGGTGCCCCTGCAGGCCCCTGACATTAGATGGATAACGCAGGGTCACGGTAGGCACATTCCAGGAAATATCCCCGATATCATCGGAGCCACCGGAGACAGGATTTTCCAGAGGTTCACCGATGTCGGAAAGTTCGGTGGCGAGGCCCTGGGGATCGTCAGAACCCATCAGGGTTTGCAGGGCCTTGGCGAAGCGTTGATCGTCCTCCGACCAGGTCGGCAGGCCCACGGCCCTGATGTTTTCGTCCATCGCCAGGGCGATGGGTTTGTTAAAGTGGCGAGGCCAGGCAGCACCGACGACGCGACGGCTCACCGTGGTGTCGGTCATCATGGCGGCACCCTCGGCAATACGTTGCAGGGTATCCCAATTAGTGCGAATGCCTTCGGCGGTGATTTCCCGAATGAAGTACCAGACGCTGGCATAGGAGGGCACCACATTGGGTTGATCGCCACCATTGCTGATGACATAGTGTGAGCGTTGCAGTGGTTGCAGATGTTCGCGACGGAAATTCCAGCCCACGTTCATCAGTTCCACCGCATCCAGCGCACTGCGGCCCTTCCACGGGTCACCGGCGCCATGGGCAGCGACGCCATCAAACAAATACTCTACAGAAATCAGTCCGGTGCCGCGGGCGTCGCCCCAGCTGACATTCAGGTTATTGGAAACGTGGGTGAAGAGCACCGCATCTACGCCGTCGAAGAGACCATCGCGGGCATACCAGG
>LWDU01035182.1_pt1 | contig 66298 bp, 53 predicted proteins | sample 727161 | NCBI WGS metagenome assembly LWDU01 (sample SAMN04566230, study PRJNA314399) | hydrothermal vent metagenome | isolation source: deep sea hydrothermal plume seawater | place: Mexico: Gulf of California, Guaymas Basin | collected 2004-07-11 | reverse complement strand
GATATGGAGGTCATCACACCGGGGGAAGGTATGTTAGTCTCGCACATGCAGGCCTGCGGCACTGTCAACACACACTCGCTGCCTGCCTGCATGCCCCCGGCGGGCATTGGATTCTGTGAGACCCCGCTATTCGATTCGAGGGGAAGCGTTGTCTGCTCCGAGCCGCACGAGCTCGAGAACTCGACCGCCGCCGCCATCGAGGTCCTCGCCGATGAAGCGGCCGTAGCCGCAGCCGCAGCCCCCGCAGACGCAGACACAGCAGTAGCAGACGCAGCAGTAGCAGACGCAGCCCCCGCAGCCGACGCCGCCGCAGCAGACGACGCCGCCGCAGCAGACGCAGTCGCCGAGGGCGCGTTCAACATCGCCCTGGTTCCGGTCGGAGATCCAATACGTCCCCATGCGGGCTTCTCCGGTGGTATCGATGATTTGGCAAATCTGCCGACCGCAGGTACCAACGCCTCACGTCTGATCCGTCCACGGTTCGACTTCGTGATCACGGACGTGCCTCGTAATCTGTTCACGGGCACCGGCGACTCATTCGGCGACACAGGCGCTGGCCTGGGTGAGGCGATCGACCTGATCGGCATCGCGACCCCTCCGGACCAAATCGGTGTCGGGGACGAGATCGGCATAGACGCCGGATTCTCGCTCACCTTTACGAACGAACAAGGTGAAATCATCCGGATCTTCGGTGGAGACAACGTCCAGGCCGTGGCCCAGGAGATCACGGATGTCGATCTGGTCACCGTGATCGGTGCTCGCCAGGATGTAGTCTGGGTGCTGTTCTCGATCCGCGATCAGGGTACAGCGATGGACGTCACCACCCCACCCCTGGTAGTCGGTAGCTCGCTGGCAACAATGCGAGTAGGCAGCAATATCATTGCCTCTTGGGTTCTGACAGGTGACTCGTCAACGCCAGAAGGAGCGCTAGAAGTGGTAATTACTGCGGATCCGGCCAATACTGGACCCAACGCAGACGCACAATTAGCCGCAGACGCAGCAGTAGCAGCCGCACAAGCAGCCGCAGCAGAAGCCGCAGCAACCGCAGCCGTAGCAGCCGCAGCCGCAATCGTAGACCCCAGCTTCGTGGGATTTGCCGATGCCCGAGGTCGACTCAGATTGGACTTTGTCTGTCCAACAGCCACTATCGCCGTCGAAGTCGACGATTCGAGCGTCCGCTGCAATCTGCGAAATCGTGGACGAGCTCGTTGCCGTGGGATACAGCTGGCAGCAGGACAAGCGGTGACTGCAACCTGTTCATCAAACTAACCATCTTGCTGCTTGACAGCTAGTCTGAGAGGCCTGACGATTTTATATCGTCAAGCCTTCTCACCACCCTGAGAGGCCTGGCGGTTTTATATCGTCAAGCGTTCTCACCACCCTGAGGGCCTGACGGTTTTATATCGTCAGGCCTTCTCACCACCAGGGGATTGTCCAACTAACCCAAACTGAAGTTATAGTCAGTGCGAGCGTCCCCAAACCCATCGCGTTGGAGGCGTCAAGTTCGATGACTCGCTGCGCCGATTCAAGGGTGCCCGATCCAGTGAATGTGGCCTCACATTCCGATTATGATGGTGTTCCTCTTGGTACAAATACGCCAAGTGAGCGCATCTGCGTAGTCTGGATCAATTCTGCCTCTCAAACAATATCGTCAAGAGTTGCGTCTGGCCTTGATTGGAAATCTGAAGGACTCAATTACTGAGATCCCTGGAAAGCAGATTCTGGACTTGTTAAGGGAGACGGAGCGGGGGCACTTTTTCTGTGCTAAAGTTGGCGAGCAAACCTTCTTGTGTTTTGTCCCAGTCAAAGCGGACTCTGGTGAAGATGTTATAAGGAAATTGGTACGTGCTTGCGATTAATCGAGTGCAATGAAAACACCAAGTGGCATCTACCCGAAGCTTCGAAAAATTCAGCTTACGACGCTTCGAATTTGGCACGAGAAAACATATGAAAAACATGGGATTTCTTATACTGATCCCCAAAATTCTTCAGCCAAAAGTCCGAAAACTGAATCGAGAGGTAGTAGACGCTTATCTACTAGCTAAAGCTAGCTAGTTCCTGTCCGGAAAGTGCCTTTTAAGACAAGATACCATGGGTAGAGCGCTGCCACTAACTTGCGAACGAGTTCATTTTGACCTTGTTTTATAGTGTTTTATGTGAAGTTTGACTGTTTTTCTGCGTTCGGACGTAATGACCCATGAACTCTCAGAGTTCGGGGTTCGCACACCATTCGAAGACTATCCTGATCGCGCCCAGACGATCAGATTGTGGGTGAAGATTGATAGGTGAACACTCGACTGAAAGTTGCGCCAACCTTTCCAGGTGATCCTACTCAATCCAAAACAGCGTTTGAGGTAACTGATACTGGCCTCAATGCCCGCACGAAAGCGCTTTAACTCGCGGTACAACCAGTCGTCTCCCGTCATATCTTCTATGCTGAGGTTTATTCTTTTATCAAACGCAACCGAATCAACACCCAGTATCTTGCCTGTTCCAGATTCTCTGCACTGGCATACCCACCATCGGCAGCCAGACATTCTGGTAGCTGCCCAAACAAGCGTTTATGACGTCTGAGCAAAGGAAGAAGTCGTCTTCGGTCGACGGGATTACCCTTCTCAATGGTCACGTCAATGACTAAACCACTGGTGCCAGTCGTTAAATTGATCTTGTGACCAAATTGAACATCACGACCTCCCTTGACGATAATATCGGTGTGCGCTTCGTTCAAACTCACAATCTTATCTTCCACCGGCACCTGTTCACCACAGACCACACGGCGCGTAGCTTGCGACATGACGGTCGCAACAAGCCCTAACAAGTGTTTGATATCTTCAACATACTGGGTCTGATGACTTTGTTTTTGCAGTGTTTCTAGCGCTGCATACAAGACCAGTCGCGTTTCTTCTACGTCATCCAGAAGTTTCTTATAGTGGGGATATCGCTGTTCATCATTCTTCGCCATGGTGGCTGCAAACCAATGTCGTTTGGCGCGTCGAGAGTGATTGATATAACGGACATCCAAGACGGGTTTGAGTTTTTTTAGCAACCGAACCATCAACCGGATACTGTTGTAAAGTAACTTGCTGTCAGTCGGAAATAGAATGTTGGTCTCTGCCACGGTACTATCAATGCGAAGTCGTTGGCCTGTTTCGAAGCCCTCGTTCTTCATGGTGCTGATAAAGTGGCGGTTCATCTTGCGCCAGGTGGCGGGTCGTATCGCACTAATGTTATCGCGTAGCGTTGATTTACCTGCCGCTCGATGTGGATCTATGCGGCAAAAGGTCTGGAATGACATAGAGTCTTTCAACAGGAACTCGAGTTCCCGATAGCTACACTTGCGATATTGCAGAATGAGCGCAGAACGCAAGACCTGATCACAGGACATACCGGGTCGACCCTGGTTGGCGCTGCCCTTAAGATCCTGATGAACCCAGCCTAACAATTGTGGAAATTGATTCAGCCATTGGTCGATACGATCTAAATAGTGAGAGATTTGGTGTTCCGGGCGAAACCAAAATATACTCCCTTGTGTCGTATGTCTTTGACGCATGGCACCCCCTGGCGGTTGTTATTTGTTTGAATTCAAGAGCTTACATAACAACAAACAACAGGGGTTTATGCGCTAACAATTTCGAAGAGTTGCGAAGTTCTAAGAAAAATTACTTTTCGGACAGGCACTAGCTAGATAACCCTTCAGTTGATGCCGATCAGGCGAAGATTGGTGAAGCATCTGAAATCTTACTGAGCCCTTGGCCTATGAGGGAGCCGAAACGTCTTCACGTTCATCTTTTCCAACGTCGCTTGACGAACATCCGCTAAGCCCAAGAAAGAGCAATTACGCCGACCTCGAGGTGCAAGTTCTCTAAGTCATTACAACATCATTAAATTGGCAGCGGGAAATGTCATTTTCCACGACCAGCCATAGGTCACAGAATTTTTTATCTCGATGATGGTCGAGTTTTTTTTGAGACAAACTGAAATTGGCTACCGATTTTTATTTTGTTATTTTCAAACCATCCCTGGTTGACTTCAAGAGCATACTTGGCAACACCTGAACTTGTGTAAGCCGGATGTCGCTTAACTAAAATCGAGGTAACGGGTTTCATTTTTTTTATATCTACTAATTTTCTGTCTTTATCAAAAAATGCAATGCTTAGAGGAATGAAAGTGTTCTTCATCCAAAAGCTCAATTTTCGAGGATTTTCAACTATGAAAAGCATCCCGCGACCTTGGTCGAGTTGAGTTCTATTCATCAATCCTTGGCGCTGTGTCTCTTCACTATCTGCTATTTCCACAGTGAGCTTGTGCGACTCCAGAATTATTTCTTTAGTGGAAAATCGAACTTCTTCAGCATGGCAAGAGATCGACAAAAGTATAATTGGAAAAATATATTTCACAAATTCCCATCCCAAGACATGGCCAGACCAGAGCGTACACCCCGAGTTGAAACGAAGACGGCACCCGCTTGACGCTGGAGGCCCTTGTCACTAACAGCAGCAGCTTGGACTTGCAGTCCCAACGAAAGAACGAGAACGAATATGCCTGTCGGAAACATTGGCCTATTCAGATTTATTAGACATTCCCTTTTTGTTTTTGTCATTAACTAAACCCCTCGTTAATTTATTCAAGTAATAGTCCACTACCTGCGAACCAGCATAAATAGACACGCAAATATCAAGCCGAAAAGGATTACCAGGGTTTGAGCTGAGAATTCGTTGCTTTTACTGATTCTTTCTTAAAATAATTCTCGTTTTGCGAGACAGATTAGAAATATGGAGAGAAAAGTCCAGGACGTGTACTCCACCACATATCGCGAGTCGCCGTTTGACACGAACATAAAATTTTGCCACGACAATGAATTACATGAAGATTATGTCTACCATCCGTCTTGGGTAGATCAAATTGTTGCCCTGCTAAAGATAATCGCTCCGCAAACGACGTACAACGAGTCACCGGTTTTGATTGGTTGCGTTCTGAGTCAGATATCGTTCCAGCTGTTCAGGGGAATTATGCCATGGCATTAACTTTTCCATTGCCTCTGGTGAGGATACGCAGGGCGGTTCGAAGACATGTTTCAGATAAGCGTACGTATTCAAGTCATTGGCGCGTGCGGTTTCTACCAGAGAGTGAAGGCGCGCTCGATTTGGCACCAGCCATAATACCAAATCGATGGCGTTTCCCACACGATCGTTAGCAGATCGTTGGCAGAGAACTGAGCCAGATCCAATGCATCGATTCGATCTGTCTTGATCGCTTTTGATCCTTTTCGTGGAATACTATCTGATGAGATCATATTGAAATCATAGTTAGACTGCATTAGATCACGCTGTAAACAATAGCCGATATAAGATGCTTTCATAGCAGAGTTTGAGTGACTCAGCTTCAAAGTACTTTTGCATTTTCTCAAGCTGTGCCACAAGACCCTTCAGGTTGGTCGACATTTAAAGCTGACTATTTCACCCGTTTCCTTGTCAAACGCTGCACCGTGATATTGAGTATCATCGACATCAGAACGGTAGTTTCCTTGCCAGTGCAGTCCGAACGACTAACCCAATCAACTATTCTCTCATCCAGATGTCATCACCGAACCGTAGTTACCTTACCAGTGCAGTCCGAACGACTAACCCAATACAACTACTCTCTCATCCAGATGTCATCACCGAACGGTAGTTACCTTGCCAGTGCAGTCCGAACGACTAACCCAGTCAACTAATCTGTTTAGGCTCATGGACTTGGAGGATTTACGAACGCCCAGTTTTAACCGAAACTTGCATCTTCGAAATTATAAGGAACAGGTATTCAAAGTGGCTACTAAATTGATACATTACATCGGGTCTTTCGCTATTTCATTCAACAGTGGTTTTGTCGCATTGGTGGGAATCGCACTGTTTTTCTCCGTTTTTACCGCTGAAGCCAAAGAAGACACTGGAGGCGTTACGACATTTCAAGGTGCCGTTGATAATCGTCACCGTGTCGTGATTTCTGGCACGTGTCCTCAAAGCGCCAAGCAGATTGTAGCTGACGAGCTGAATGTGCGCTGCAAGTTTTTAGGTAACACGGGTCGCTTTCGTTGCCGTGGTTTAGGTTTAGCTTTAGAACCAGGTTTGACCATCACTGCGACTTGTGTCGAGCCGGGAGCAGCAATCGCCGTTACAACACAAGCAGCAGCAGAAGCTTTAGCGGCCTCTGCAAAGAAAGATAAGGAGGATAAGAAGAGGGAGGATAAGATAATAGAAGATAGTAGTAAAACTGCCCAGGCAGACGCGTTGCCTGATATTGGAGGCGTTAAGACGTTTCAAGGTGCCGCTGATAATCGTCACCGTGTCGTGATTTCGGGCACGTGTCCTCAAAGCGCCAACCAGATTGTAGCTGACGAGCTGAATGTGCGCTGCAAGTTTTTAGGTAATACGGGTCGCTTTCGTTGCCGTGGTTTAGGTTTAGAACAAGGCTCGATCATCACTGCGACTTGTGTCGAGCCGGGAGCAGCAGACGCAATCGCGGTAGCCAATGCAGCATCAGCCGCCGCTACAGCACAAGCAGAAGTTTTAGCGGCCGCCGCAAACGCAGAAACTATCCAGAGCACAGAAACTGCTGACGCCGCAGGCGAGAGCGTGTGTACTTTAGCGACGAACCAATTGGGCGTGTGTTTCGCGGAGGAGATTCCCGCTTTGGCTCTTGAAATTCAAGCGCAGGTTTTCAATGACCTTTCAGGTGGCGCAACCCACCTGACCGCGCCCCATGAGGCGATGCAAGGCGCATTTGAAGGCTATAATCTCAACACTGATAAACATGAAGCGGATAAAAACCTGAACCAGAGTGTGCTTCAGAATAACGGGGGACTTGATATTCCTACGGGTGCAGGTCCAAGTCCTCTATTCGGCGCCAAACCTTTCACGCAGCAGATGCTACGTTTCGAGGAGTTTGGTAATGCCCAGTTAGGCGATTACAACGATGTTGAGAAACTGAGTCCGCTCCCCTACCCCACAAATTCGGAGTGGCCAACCGATCAGGACTGGTTCGATCTCGATGGATTTCTCTCGCAGTATATCAACGAGTCAGTTGATGCCGACAATCCCTTTACAGCTCTTCCCTATCCTTATCCGACCAGATGGGCGAACGATCCTGATCACCCGGATCCACACAATGTTGTGATTGGCAACGGCACCAATGAAAATCCATGGAAAAAAGAAATCGAAACCTACCTCGGCCGCCCGCTCCTCACGCCTCCAGCAGAAGGGCGCCCGCCCGGTGAGGAATGGGCCCACCAGCGGTGGAATGAATTTTTCCCGCAAAAATACTTTGTCACAGCTCAGGCGGGGGCACGAAACAACGGTGGGGGCCGTGATCGGCAGCAGAAGCACGGATACATTAGTGGTGAATTTGGCGAACAAGGACTCTACCACACTGTGTACAAGTCCGATGCAACCGGTGCAAGCGGTGCGCTGAAAGGATCTACGAAGGGGCTACCTGTCCAATTTCATCCGAACATGCCAAAGCAGGATCCGAAGTCACTTTGGACCTTCGATGGGACGCTACCACCGAAACTGCTTATGGGACGCTATGGCGAGTCGGTTTTGATGCGACACTACAATACCTTACCAATTGATCCGACGTCGAACATGGGCTTTGGATCACACACTCTTTCAACCCACGAGCATAACGGCCATAACCCGTCCGAAAGCGACGGCTACACCCAATCGTTCTTTTTTCCCGGCCAATATTATGATTATCACTGGCCAATGATACTTGCCGGTCATGACACCATCAACAAGGACGCGACCGATCCCCGTAACGGAACACCGGATGGCAACGGCGGAATCAAGAAAATCCCAGGCGATTGGCACGAGACCATGAGCACCCACTGGTTCCACGACCATATGCTTGATTTTACGGCGACCAATGTATACAAGGGCAACGCCGCGATGATGAACTACTACAGCGCAATTGATCGTGGCCGGGAGCCTTCAAGCGAAACCGAGGCCATGGGTGATTCCGGCTATGGGTGTCATTATGCCAACCCTGAAAATGTTAATCTCTGCTTACCAAGCGGTTCAGCCAACGACTGGGGTAACCGCGACTACGATATCAACCTTTTCATTAAGGGCATTGCGTGGGACCCTAAGGGACAGCTCTGGTTCAACATTTTTAACACCGATGGCATGCTCGGTGACCAGATGGTGACGAACTGGCTCTACAAACCTTACATGGAGGTACGGGCACGCAGATACCGCTTCCGAATGTTAAATGGTGCTGTCTCTCGCTACATCAAGGTGGCTTTAGTGGAGAAAATCGACGGCAGCGACGGCGAACTCGCGGGTCCGCCCGGTTCCGGAGAGTCGTACAACCGCGTGCCATTTTACATGATTGCGAACGACGGTAATATCATGGAGCACGCCGTCTACTTCGACGGCAACAAGACGGTCGCAGGCTATACCAATCGCAAGGGCATCTTGCCCACCCAGTCGATCGCAGAAAGATACGACATTATCGTCGACTTCGCTCAATTCAAACCTGGTACCAAACTCTATATGGTGAACCTGCTTGAGCACAAGAACGGCAGACGACCAAACCGGGAGATTCCGCTCCAGGATGTGTTGAATGAAAGCTATGCGCCGAAGATTAAGAACGGTCGCAACACCACCGACACAACGGTGACGAAATTCATGGAATTTCGGGTAAACGCATACGAGGGAATCGACCGTAGCATGGATCCGGCTGACTATGTTGAGGGCGGTAAGAAGATGATCCCAATGCCCGGATTCACAGAAGAAGAACTCGCCAACGCAGTTCACCGCGAATTCAAGTTCGGGCGTTCGAACGGCACAGACGGTGCACCATGGACGATCAAAACCGATGGTGGTGCAGGCTACAATATGGATCCACGACGGCTCTCTGCAGCGCCCAACGTTGGGGAGGATGGTGCAGGCAACGTCGAGATCTGGCACTTGAAAAGCGGGGGCGGTTGGAGTCATCCGATTCACGTCCACTTTGAGGAGGGCCAGATCCTGAAGAGAGGTGGTGGCGATCCCCCGGAATGGGAGAAGTGGAGTCGCAAAGACGTCTACAGGATTGGACGCATGGACGACAGCACCCTGTCAGTCGATTTCGCCATCCGCTTCAGGGAGTTTATGGGAAGCTACATGGAGCACTGCCACAATACTCAGCACGAGGATCACGCCATGCTGTTGCGCTGGGATATTGAGCATCCGGGTCAGGTGAAAACCATGCCGACGCCGATGCCGTCATGGGACGGGGTTGGTTATGTACCTACCTACTCTTTGCCAACTTTTCGCACAGGTGACAAAGCGCCATGAAATACTGGACTTGGTTCTTTACGCTCGTCTTTTTACAGTTATCGTGTGCGGCGTTCGCCGCGCACGATCATCATCATCATTCGCCAGCTAATGAGGGTGAGGCTACCAGCAGCGATGATGCTGAGACACTGCGCATCTCAAACGGATCAAGGTGGGGGGCGGACTACTTTCCCAATATTCCTCTGGTCACCCACGAAGGCAAGTCGGTTCGTTTCTTCGACGACCTGATAAAGGATAAGGTGGTAGTGATCAACTTCATGTATGCAAGCTGTCCTGATTCGTGTTCGCTGGATACAGCTCGATTGGCAAAGGTGCATCGGATTCTGGGTGACCGGGTGGGCCGAGATATTTTCATGTACTCAATTACCATCGACCCACTGCTGGATACACCAGAGGTGCTCGCCGAATATGCGAACCGGTTCCGTACCGGACCAGGATGGTGGTTTCTTACGGGGAAGGAGTCGGATATCGTGCTGTTGCGTCAAAAACTCGGCCTTTACATAGCCGGGCTCGATGGGGAAAAGGATCACAACATGAGCTTTATCATTGGTAACCAACGGACGGGACAGTGGATCAAACGCTCACCCATGGACAGTCCCCATTTCATCGCCGAACAGATTGGAAGTTGGTTGGGAAACTGGGAGGCACCAAGTACGATCACCAGCAATGATTATACTCAGGCTCCCCAGCTGCAACCAGCGACTATGGGCGAGAATCTATTTCGCACCCGTTGTAGCGTTTGCCATTCGATTGGAAACAGCAGTGCACGTAACTTTGTCAGCAAGGAAAACACCCTGACGGATCAGCGTCAGATGGGACCTGATCTAATTCATGTGGTCCGAAGACGAGACAGGGCATGGCTTGCCCGTTGGCTTGCGAGTCCCGAGCGGATGCTGGCAGAGAAAGACGCCATCGCCATGGCGCTTTACGCCGAGTGGGGCAACGTACTCATGCCCAATTTGCGTCTGAACAAGGTCGAAGTGGATGCTCTGATAGAGTACATGGATGCCGAGAGCCGCAGGGTCGAACAAACGCTAACAGCTGCGGACACACCGTCACATTTTCACTGATGGAACACTACTTAGGACCCTCGCAAATGTAGGAACCATTAACACCCTATTCTGAAAAATCTGCAGTAGTTCACCATGTATCCTGGGAATTAGGTGATCGCAGAAGGGAGGAGTGTTTTGGATTGACTTGGTTCCTCGGGCGATTTCCGCTTTCTTTTGTGCCAATAGCAGCGCTTCTCACAGTCCGCTTCTGGCCCGTTAGCGCCTTAGCGCCCATCCGAATCAATTTCACCGTCTGTCAGCTTCCCGTTCCGCAGCGGAAGCTGATTTTAGAGCAGGCTTTGATATTGAAGCGAGCAAGGATTAATCTCAAGTGAATGGGTAATTTAGAGCGCAATGATTGACACCAACCGGATTCATAATGCAAGACGCTTAAGCTATTCACGTCATGGTGATGGCAGCATGCATCTCTGTTCAATTGTCCCGTGAAGCCGGTGACCTGGTGATGAAAGTTAACCGTTAGACATTGGCAAACCTCAGAGTTCAGTCCATAATTCCTGGAATAACAACAAGGATGACTGCCCGTTGGATATCTTTCACACTCTGGCTGAAGTATCGGTCGCGATCACGGGTTTCTCGTCGCTGATCATTATCTTTCGTGGCAGCTCTTCTGAATGGACGAGCCAGGATTTTGTGAGTTTCGGGTTCATACTGTCCTGGAGTATCGGCAGTATTTTCCTGTCACTGCTCCCTATTGTTCTGGTTGAGTTCGGCATGGATATTACCGCCGCCGCTCAGGTAGGCCTGTTCAGTACAACCAGCTACATGATTGTCGTTGGTGCTGTTTTAACCTATACGGAATTCAGAATTATTCGCGCAGGCGATGGTCAGCTGAAAAGCAGGACAAACATCTGGAGTTCTACGCTGTTTGTTGTGATCGTCGCAGGTGCCTTGCAAGCGGGTTTGGGTAATCTGCCAGGTCCGCCGCGTGCTTGGTACGCTGCCGTGATAGTACTGCTGATGGTTCATGCAACGGCAGAGATGGGTGTTTTTGTCGTTCGAACAACACGATAGCGTTACCTGATACTACGAATCGTCTTTACTCGGGTAGCAAAGGTGGGTGCTCCACTGCCATGTGAATTATGGTCAGATCCTTTAAGCTGGAGCACTGATCAGGTACCTTCTACTCTGGGTAGAAATATGAGCTTAACCAATTGTGAGATTTTAATAGCAAAAAAACACTGAGCCTCACGGAGAATGTCATGCCGAGTCCTCGAGTTAAATCTGGTGGCTGATTCGTTGATTCGATTGCATCAGGCCCGGTCCACAGTATCCTGACTAGATTTAGAATGAACAAAACTTCCATCATTACAATTAAAATCATGTTGAAGACGACTCACGCATCGCCATGCCAGATTTGACACAGCGCATGACTTACAACGTTGTTTCCTATCCTTGCATCGCGTTCATATTCACGCTCGTCAGCTCCATAGGCGAAGAGTTTCCCCTGCTATGCTTCGTTCTATCACCATATTGTCCATTCTCGCGATAACTCACGTTGCTTTGGCGAAAGAACTAAAAGGCCGAAACAATCTGCAAAGCAACAAGACGCGTATACTGTTCACAATATTAATATCGTTACACAATCTGACTTACAGCGTTTCAATTTCAGCCGCGATGTGGCACTACGGACTATCGGCCGAATCGGGTGTACTGATGTTGTTCATTGCGGTCGCAGCCGTTGCGGGTATTATCATTCTCGCTGCTCACCCTAACCTGCAACTGCTGTTTCTGGCGAGCATGATAGTACCCACGCTCATCACAGTACTGTTTTTCTCGAAATTTGAGCCGCTGATAATTGTACCGGGCTTTGGATTGTATGTGTTCTTTTTACTGTTGTTGGGTCACCGGATTAAACGGGCCGACCAGAAGATGGCCATGACTCAGGCGTCGTTCGAAAATCCTAAAAATGAATCGCTGGTACAATACCGCAAGCCAGCCCAGCCAATCACCGGCCAAACCGAAAACAGACTCCTTACTTTTCTGATCCGGTCGCCCGACCCTGTTGCTGTGATAAGAGACAATAAGGTTATTTTCGTTAACGAAGCAGCTGCACAGTTTTTGCATCGTGATGCAGAGTCCCTGATAGACCCACGGTGAACGATTTGGTCCATGAGGACTATCACGAGTTGCTTTCTGAGGCAGGTCAAGTGACGCAGCCGGAAGACTCTCTACTACTTGAGTTGGGATTTCTATGCTCGGATGGTTCGACGACTTACGGCGAAGCCCGCTGGAGCCCCATAGTATTCAACGACAGAGACTCAACTCTCGTTATTATTCGCGACCAGTCGCAGAGCAGAAGGGCTGCAGATGCTGTTCGAAAGTCAGAAAAAGAATTCAAATATCTGGCTGAATGGAACCCGGATCCAATTGTAGTCTCCGTCGGTGGAAAATTTGTATACACAAATCAGGCAGCTCAAAGAGTTACCGGTTACTCGTTCGGGGAATTGTACATGATGCCGGTGGACGAAATGCTGCATACCGATGACCTTGGTAAATTAGCAAACCGCAGGGCTCAAATTGAAAACGGCATCGTGCCTGTTGCTGAAGAGATGCGTATCACCAGGAAAGACGGCACAATTTTGATTACCGAGTTAAACTCATATAGAGGAAGCTTTTCCGGTGATGAAAACGCCAGGATCGTCCATTTGCACGATCTTACTTCAAAACGAGCTGCCGAAAATGAACTTCGGCTACAAGAGGACAAACTGCGCCAATCACAGAAGATGGAAGCTATTGGCACACTGGCAGGGGGCATTGCCCACGACTTCAACAACATGTTGTCGGTCATCATCGGTTTTTCCGAATTGGCTCAATCTGAAGTTGATGAGAAAAGCAAAGCCCACAGATACCTCAACTCGGTGCTGCTGGCCTCCCAGCAAGCAACAGATCTGGTGAGACAGATTCTGACTTTTAGCCGAAGAGATCGGGAACAAAAAACCAGCATGGAACTGGAATCATGTGTTCGATCCGCTCTGGTTCTGCTGAAACAATCGATTCCGACATCAATCGAACTGCGATCGCAGTTCAACACCCGGACGTCGACTGTATTCGCAGACGAAACGCAGTTACAACAGATAATCATCAATCTGCACACTAATGCGGCCTATGCTATCGGCAAAATTCCAGGAATCATTGAATTAATCCTGGATGACTTTGAAGTAAAAGGAAAGTCTCACGCAGCATTGGCTGATGGAAAGTACCTGCGGCTCACTATCCGTGACAATGGACGCGGCATGACCAAAGATGTGCTTGAGCATGCATTTGATCCTTTCTACACAACCAAAGAAGTAGGTGAAGGCACTGGCCTTGGATTATCAATGGTGTATTCAATAATAGAGGGGCACGATGCTGTAATCGAGGTGGCAAGTGACGTTGCTACCGGCACAGACTTCACCATGTATTTCCCACGAACGCTCCCTCGTTTCGATGAAAAAACTATCGGGATTCAATCCAACGATACCGGCAAGGAGCGGATACTCGTCGTTGATGATGATGAAATGGTTCTGAAAATGCTTGAAGAAACACTGATCAAGATTAATGGGGTCGGGGTAAGTCGAGCAATGAGAATTGGCGTTATAAACCACATTTTCCGAAGAACGGTCAACTATAGTAATCGCTGATGTTCATTCAACTTTCGGACACCGTGACGTGGTGTTTGTTTGGATGGCCATAGACATGTGGTGATGTCAATGTTGAAGACCCGTTTTAAGACGTTGAGCCCAGCTTAAGGGAGCGATCAATTCGTCTGTCGCTTTAGGTGCGACCAGTTTGTGTCTGCGGCGATCGGTTTTTGTCTTGGTTTTGTTATATCTTGTGGGAACGATGAGTTTTCTCATTCGTGCATTTGGGGCGAATATGCCGTGATATCGAATGAGATTGTGGTGTGGTCGGGGTACAACCGCTGCAAGTTTGCTAAGAAAATCCAGGGGCGAAAACAAGATATGTGTGGTGCCGTTACGAAATGGGTTCTTCCTGGATCTTGCCGTCAACTCTGACTGTGAGTCGCTCAAGACAAATGGCGGGCCGGGTGACATATCTACAGAGACGTTCTAATCTGTCCCTCTAATAAGGCTGGCAAGATACAGCAGCGTTGGCTGAAAAACCATCACGATATGCGGTCAAGACTTTCTCCGGTTTGTCTGTGCGAATAAATGATGGATCATGTAGTTCTCGTACGTGAATTCGAAATTCGCCAGGGCTGGAGGCTCTGGCATTTTAACCATTGCGCCGAGTGGCTGAATTTTGAATGTGGTATATCGCGCCGTACCGCGAGGGAGAAGGTACGGGTGTCGTTAAAGCCGTTTGATCTGCCTTTGTGTTCCGAGGCAAAAACACTGCCTTAAATTGGAGAGCTTCTCCACTCAACTGTCTGTTCAGATCATATGGGGCCACTCTGTTATTGACAAAAGGGGCGTGTTATCGCTAAGCCATTGAGCCATGACTGCTCACATTGCAAACGAAACGCCCGCGATCATGCGTTTCTCGACGTTTTCCTGGATACCATTGCTATTCTGAATTAAAGGAATGCCGAAAGTCGCAAAAGCATTGAATTTGCCTAATGTAACTCTCAGTCCCGGAGATAGAAATAGTGTATTCCCACCCGACGATCCCTCGGAGGTTGTAGCTTTCCTGGTTTTCCGCGTGGAAACTCCATTCATCTCCAACATCAAGTCCCATTGGATCTCGCTATGTTGGTTGTGGTCGTGAAGCGTGCGATTGTGGTTGTTTAGTCTCCAGGTTATAGCTGTATTGTAAGAAAGTGAATCTCCAATCTCTGTGGACTGAGCGCCCTCGCTTGTTCGGCTAAACAGAACATTGCCGTGATAGCCTAGGGATCTTGAGCTCATACTAAAAAGATGCGCCAACAAGTAAATCCAATGACCCAGTTCCAGGTTGAAACTCGGTCTCAAATCGATCGCCTTGATCGTCTTTTTCTGTCACTTCCCCGGTTGGTAATTTAATGCCAAAATTCATTGATACATCCGTGGTATTGCTTTGATAGATTCGATAATGACCAAAAAGAGTCGCATCGCCGAAACCGGATGAATCCCCATGGTTATGTGCCTCAAGGTGTCCATGTTCGATTTCACCTGCCTTTATGTTTTTCCTGTCAACGTACGGTAGCCACAAACTGACATCAAGATCCTCTGATATGCCATAGGAGACGGAGAAAGAGGAGCTAGTTAACCGCTCGATACTGTGAATGGATTGGGTCCCGATTTCTACAGCACGTTCGAGTTCATCATTCTTGAACGCTTCGTTTTCGATAATCTCGGTTTGAATTCCAAAGCTCCACGAACCCGAGGGAAGTGGGCTTGCGGTGATTGTGTTTATTGGACCTCCAGCGCCAGTACCAAAAATAATCGTTGGGTGGTCCGCAGCAGCAGCTGCTGCATATAGAAATAGTAATCCTTGAACGAACCGACCATACAGAGCTGTTTTCATTATCGATCCCTCTTTTTTGAATGACCTACTAACAGCAAAACAATTTGCGTGCCAGATGAGGCAGATTCCTGGTTAGAACACGGTGCTTGTTTGGTGGAATGCGCGCAGCCTATGCTGCACGCTCCCTACACCATATCCTGTGGCCCGGTTTTTAGTGATATGGAACCACAAAGCCAGAGGTGTGATCGGTTAAAGTGACGATCTTGGTATTAGTCAGTGTTTTGCATTTTGCAATTTGGGTTTTTGGCAGATCCTGGGGTGTCAATTATTCTCAGGATGGTCGCTGGGTGGTTGCAGCTTTGGGAGACGGGACGATTCGCTGGTATGATGCGCATAGTCGCGAATTGCAACTAATGACTTTTCACAACTGAAGATGGAAAACACTGGGTTCTCTGGACACCGACGGGATACTACGATGCCGCACCGGACAGTCTGATTCATCCAAATATTCCATGGGCTTATCACTTGGTAGAAATTCTGAAAGTAGATGGGCTTCACCATCGATATGAGTGGCGAGAAGTAGCTTGAATTTCACCCGGATTCAATATTTGCGAGGGACAATCCTTCGTCATCGAAATAACCCATATCGCCGAGTGTAAAGTAGTCGCCCGTGTAACTGTTTGCTATATCTGATCCAATATCTAAGATATGCTATTGTAATAGGTCTTGTGGGGAGGAATGGAATCATGTACCTGCGAACAAAATTAATTCTTGGGTATACCCTGATATTTGTCTTAATGGTCGTGATTTCGATGATCACATATAGGACGACTACTGCGTTTATTGACACGGCAGGTATGATTTCGCATACCCATCAAGTGATCAGCAATGTTCGCCAGATCGAGAAACTACTGATTGACATGGAAACCGGAGTGCGGGGGTTCCTGATCACGGGTACGGAAGAATTCCTCGAGCCCTATAATGATGGCATCAAAACTTACGATTTTGCAGTGACAGAACTCAAGCTGCTTGTTGTCGACAATCCATCTCAGGTCGAGCGGCTTAATCGGGTCAACGAGCTTACCCGTGAATGGCAGAACAGCCATGGAAAGCCTGAGATTGCTCTGCGAAGAGAAGTCATCAATGGCGCAGCCACGATGCACGACGTTACGACACTAGTTGAAAAAGGATCCGCAAAGGCCGTAATGGATTTGATCCGGATCAAGATAAATGAATTCATTGAGGTTGAAAACAATCTATTGACTCGTCGAAATGAAATTTCGTTAGCCGCGGCAAGCTGGAGTATTTTTGTTATCACATACGGAACCTTCATAACTATTGTCTTCGGCTTTGCGGCGGTGTTCTTTATTTCTAGATCCATTTTAAAACAGATCGGCGGCGAACCTGCGTTGATTGCCAGCATAACCGGACAGATTTCCACGGGCGACCTGGAGGTCGATCTTGATCTCGAAGGTGCGAGCGGGATAATGGGATCGGTCGGTGTGATGACTTCAACCCTGCGTGATGTGGCTACGCAGGCCGAAGCCATTGCTGCTGGGGACTACGCGGCCGATGTAGCTCCTCGCAGCGAGCAGGACAAACTCGGCGCAGCGCTGCAGGTGATGACCCGCACACTCAGGGAGAGCCAGCATCTGAATGAGAGACAGGACTGGTTGAAAACGGGCATCACGAGGCTAAATGATGTGTTGCGTGGGGACGCTGTATTAGTAGAGTTAGCTTCAAAGACCATCTCCGAGATGTCTACCTACCTTGATGCCAAGGTAGGTGCCATCTTTCTGTCGGGGGGCGACGACGACACTGCACTCACGCTCCAGGGAAGCTACGCCTACATGAAGCGCAAAGGGGTGTCGAACGTGTTCGAGCTGGGCGAGGGCCTGGTCGGCCAGGCAGCCTTGGAGAAGCAGCAAGTACTAGTCAGTAACGTACCTGAGGACTACGTCAAGATAACTTCTGGTCTTGGCGAGAGAATCCCGAGTTTTATCTGTGTAACACCTTTCATCAGTGGGGACCGGGTCCTAGGTGTCGTTGAAGTGGGCATGCTCAACGACATGACCGAGGACCAGATGGAGTACATTGCGCAGGCAATGCCCGCTTTGGCCATCGCAGTCGAAAGCACGCAGGCCAGAACGGACCTTGCCGATTCGCTGCGTGAATCGATGGCGCTCTCGGAGGAACTCCTGACCCAGCAGGAGGAGCTCAAAGTATCCAATGAGGAACTCGAAGGTCAAACCCAGATGCTAAAGCAATCGGAAGTGGATCTGCAGTCCCAGCAGGAGGAACTCCGGGTAATCAACACAGAGCTGACAGGGAAGAGCGTAGTCCTCGAACAACAGAAACGGAGTGTTGAGCTGACCAACGAAAAGCTTGAGATATCGCAACAGGAGATCGAGGAGAAGGCCTCGGAACTGGCCCAGGCCAGCCAGTACAAATCGGAGTTCCTGGCAAACATGTCGCACGAACTGCGCACTCCCCTGAACAGCCTACTCATTCTGGCCGGTACTCTGGCAGCGAACAGAGGGGGCAATCTGCTCAAGGATCAGGTCGATTCCGCCAAGGTGATCCATTCAAGCGGGATTGACCTGCTGAACCTGATAAACGAGATACTGGATCTGTCAAAGATCGAGGCCGGGGAAATGAACATTGATCGGGATGATGTCCAGATTAGAGTTCTGGCCGACAGTATCAAGAGAAGCTTCCTGCACATGCTCAAGGAAAAAGGCCTGGAATTGAAAGTGAGCATTGCAGAGAATACTCCTAGTTACATCAGGAGTGATGGGCGGCGGATTGAGCAAGTCATCAGGAACCTCATGTCAAACGCTTTGAAGTTCACGGAGACTGGGGGAATAACTGTGAGTTTCAGCCGCCCTAGCAATAAGGCAGATCTATCCATGAGCGGACTGGACAGTGAACAGGCTGTTGCCATAAGCATAAAGGACACGGGTGTGGGTATTCCGGTAGCCAAGCAGAAGATCATTTTCGAAGCATTCCAGCAGGCCGATAGCGGGACCGCAAGGAAATATGGAGGCACCGGACTCGGCTTGTCCATATCCAGGGAACTGACGGGCCTGCTGGGAGGAGAGATCCAGCTCGAGAGCGAGGAGGGCAAGGGCACCACGTTCACGTTGTATCTTCCTGTAGGAATGGATGATGTGGACGTAGCAGAGCCGAGGTCTGTCATGTCACCCGTCGGGAATGGTGCGGATAGGAAAGAGCCGCAGACTCAGGTCGCGGCGATCCCCGATGACCGTGAAGAACTTGAGGACGACGATACCGTGATCCTCATAATAGACGACGACGCGAAATTCGCACAGGTAGTTATGAACGAATGCCATAGCAAGGGATTCAAATGCCTTGCATCCGCGACAGGCGAAGAGGGACTAGAGCTTGCGGAAAAATACCAACCCAGGGCCATCTTGCTTGAAATCATGCTGCCCGGGATAGACGGCTGGACCGTATTAGGCATGCTAAAGGACCAGAGCGGATTAAGACATGTTCCAGTACAGATCATTAGCGTTGTTGAAGACGATTCGAGCCATGCCCAGAAAAGAGGAGCTATCGGCTATCTACAGAAACCCGTTACCAAGGACGAACTGAATCAGACTCTTACCCTCATAGAAGACATATTCAGCAGAAAAGTAAAGAACCTGTTGGTGGTCGAGGATGACCGGATCGTACGCAAGAGCATTGTCAAGCTGCTGGGAGACGATGATGTGTATACTGATGATATTGGAACGGGAAAAGAGACTTTTGAGAAGCTCAAAGCAAAAAGATACGACTGCATGATTCTTGACCTTGGACTGCCCGACATGTCGGGGATTGAGTTGCTTGATATGCTCGCGAAATCCGAAGAAGTCGTTATACCCCCGGTTATCATATACACGAGCAGGGAACTCTCGCTGGAAGAGGACACTATACTGGCCGTACTCGCCGAATCGATCATTATCAAGGGTGTACGGTCGGAAGAGCGGCTTCTGGACGAGGCCTCACTGTTCCTGCATCGTGTGGTCGGAAAACTACCAACGAATAAGCGGAAGATGATAACCGACCTCCATCGTGATGCGGACAGCATGTTTAAAGGCAAAAAAGTGCTTGTCGTAGACGATGACATGCGCTACGTGTATGCCATATCTCAGGCACTGGAGGCAAAGGGCGTAGAGACGGTCAAAGTCGAAGACGGCAAGAAGGCTCTGAGTCTTCTGGAAAAGGACCCTAGCGTTGACCTGGTGCTCATAGACATCATGATGCCGGTCATGGACGGATATGAAACCATGAAGCGGATCAGGGCCCAGAAGAAGTTCCAGGACCTGCCCATAATCGCACTGACCGCAAAGGCCATGGAGGATGACCGCACTCAGAGCATTGCTGCAGGAGCGAATGACTATCTGCCCAAACCGGTGAATCTGGACCGGCTGTTCTCGGTCATGAAGATATGGCTGTACAGATAGAAGAATGGAGTACTGGAGTACTGGAATATTGGACAGATGGGAAAATAAAGAGAAGATACAATGGACGGACTCCTGTAGAGAGGAGCTGCGATGAATCCTTCGCGGATTGAGGATCTAGAGATTGATCTGTTGTTCGAGGCAATATTCAAGCGGTACGGCCACGATTTCAGGGACTATGGGCGCGCATCCATCAAGAGGCGGGTGATGCATTTCCTAGCCCAATCGGGATACAAAAAGGTTTCCGAGATGATCCCCAGACTGCTGCACGAGAAAGCGTTTTTCGAGTCGATGATACGAACCTTTTCCATCTCAGTGACGGAGATGTTCCGTGACCCGCATGTGTATCAACATATACGCACGCAAGTTATCCCTGTTCTGAAAACATATCCCTTCATACGGGCCTGGAACGCGGGATGCGCCACAGGAGAAGAGGCATATTCGCTTGCGATCCTGCTCAAGGAAGAGGGAATGTTGGAGAGGACCAGGCTGTTTGCCACAGATTTCAATGATGAGTTGATTGAAAAGGCTAAGGAAGGCATTTATCAATCGAAGAAAGTCAAGGAGTTCGCGTCAAACTACCAGAAGACGGGTGGCATGAACTCCTTTTCCGAATACTACAATGCCCAGGACGAGGCGATCGCCATAGACCCGTCACTGAAGAAGAACATCACGTTCGCCAACCACAACCTTGTAACTGACAATGTATTCAGTGAAATGCATCTGATCCTTTGCCGGAACGTTTTGATCTATTTCAACAAATCACTACAGGATCGTGTGCTCAAACTATTCAGCGAAAGCCTGGTACCAAAGGGATATCTGTGTCTGGGAACCAGGGAGAGCATCCAGTTTTCCAATGTCAGGGGCAACTTCAAAACGTTTGACAATGGACGCCGGATATATCAGAAAGAAAGGTGAATTGAGAGTACGCAAAGAACATGAAATCCAAGGAGAGGATAGTAATGAAGCGTTTCAAGGCTGTTGTTATAGGTACTTCTGCCGGAGGGATTGGAGCCCTTTCCAGGCTGCTTGCGTATCTACCGGATGCATTTTCTTTCTCCGTTATAATTGTCCTGCACGTATCCCCAGAAAGTAGAGGTAGGCAGGTCGAGTACTTCGACTTCAAATTCGATTGCAGTCTACACAATGCGGAGGACAAAGAACCTATCAGACCAGGGTGCGTCTACTTCGCCCCTCCCAATTATCATCTGCTTATTGAATCGGACACGACCTTTTCCCTGTCCGTTGACGAGAAAGTGCAGTATTCCCGACCATCAATCGACGTATTGTTCGAAAGCGCGGCACACGTCTGGGGCCATGATCTTGCAGGGATCGTTCTAACCGGGTCGAATGCAGATGGCGCTTACGGCTTACAGGTAGTTAAAGAGCACGGCGGTCTGGCTGTTGTCGAGGATCCGGCAAAGTCCGAGTTTCCAACCATGCCACAGGCCTCACTTTCTGCGGGTGAAGTGGATTATATATTGTCATTGGACCAGATCGGGAAGCTGCTGGCCGAAGGAGGAACCCATGAGTGAAAAACAGAAAATTCTGATCGTTGACGACAAGAAGGAAAACCTTTTTACTCTTGAAGTAACACTGAGAGAGTCGAATGTGCAAGTCATACAAGCGTCTAGTGGCAATGAGGCCCTGCGTCTTTCACTAAGCCACGATTTCGCTTTGGCCATACTGGACGTGCAGATGCCTATTATGAGTGGATATGAGCTTGCGGAATACCTGCGCGGTGACTCTAAGACCAAACATATCCCGATCATTTTTCTGACCGCTGCTTTGATACAGGAAATTGACATATTCAAGGGATATGAATCAGGAGGGGTCGACTATATCGTCAAACCGTATAACCCTGCATTCCTGATCAGCAAGGTAAATGTATTTCTGGAACTTGACTACGATAAAAGGGAATTGTCCAAGAAACAGGAATACATTGAGGCAGTAAATAGAGATCTGAAAGCATTAAACGATAGAGTGAGCCTGGAATTGCGCTGGTATGAGGATATTGTATCCACTAGCACTGATTTTCTGTTGTTTATTGACACAGAATATATTTGTCGTGCTGTCAATACTTCTTATCTGAACTTTTTCGAGATCAGTAGAGAGGGTGTCATTGGGAAAACAACTGGTGAGGTCCAGGGAGAAATATTGTTTAAAGGCCTCACAAAAGAAAGAATAAAAGAATGTCTGTCCGGCAATTATATTCAATTTCAAGAGTGGATTGAATCACACACGGGTGAACCAAGATGTCTTGATGTGCATCTTGAACCATTTGTAGAAAGGGACGGCTTAACTTCAGGTGTCGTTGTAAATGGTCGCGACATCTCCGACCGTAAGCATGCAGAATTAGAATTGATGAGAAGTGAAGAGAAATTCCGGCTTGTGGTGGAATCCGCCTCGGATGGCATGATGTTTGTGAATGAGGATGGCGAGATCACGCTTGTCAATAAACAACTTGAACTGATGACTGGCTATAGCCGCAAGGAACTCATTGGTCAGCCGATGGAAAAATTAATTCCCGACCGGATTAACGAGCATAAACAGCTACGGGATGACTACATTTCCAAACCTCATTTAAGGCCGATGGGCATAGGAAGGGAATTAATTGCACAGCGTAAGGATGGCAGTGAGGTTCTGGTTGAGATTAGTTTGAATCCTGTAGAGACTGAAGAGGGGTTACTCATCTCTGCGGTAATTGTTGACATTACCGAGCGTAAGCGGGCGGATGATGCGCTTCGTCTTGATGCAACGACATTCGAGACCCACGAAGGAATTATTATCACCGATAAGGACGGTAACGTCCTGCGTGTTAACGGGGCCTTCAGTGAAATTACTGGCTTTTGTGAAGAAGAAGTTATTGGCAAACCCCCCCGAATATTACAGTCCCAACACGATGAGGCTGAATTTTATCAACAGATTCAGGCAGATTTATTAGAACTAGGCAGATGGGAGGGAGAGACCTATAGCAAACGTAAGAATGGAGAAACTTATATAATTTGGCTCAACGTTACGGCGGTCAAGGATGAAAAAGGCAAGGTGACTAATCATGTCGCCCATTTCTCAGACATTTCTGAATTTAAAGAACAGCAGTCTATCATAAACCAGGCACAAAAGATGGAGGCCGTGGGTCAACTCACGGGAGGCATTGCCCATGACTTTAATAATCTACTTAGTATCATCAGTGGCAATCTGCGCTTCCTTAAACATGACGTCGGGGAGGTCAGCAACTATATCAACGAACTGTTTGAAGATGCTATATCGGCTACGAGTGACGGCATTGAGCTGACACAACAGTTACTTGGCTTTTCTCGCACCCGAAAACTGGAGGCAGAACCCATAGATGTGAACGACGCCATTGATGAGTCTATCCGTCTCCTGTCACGAACATTAGCGAAAAATATTGAACTTAAGACTGACCTGACAAATAAAAAATTGTTCATCTGTGTCGATCCCTCACAGTTAGAAAACGCCCTGCTGAACCTGTGCATCAATGCTCGTGATGCCATGCCAGATGGAGGCAAAATCACCATCAGCACAGAACACTACTATCAAAGTGACAGCGGCGGCGGCCAAGGGGATGGATTTAGCTTAGGCCTTCCTGAGGGGAACTATGTCAAAATACTTGTTACTGATACAGGCTCAGGTATCAGTCCTGAAAATATGCAACATGTCTTTGAACCTTTTTTCACCACCAAAGATGTAGGTAAAGGAAGTGGGCTTGGGCTCAGTATGGTCTTTGGTTTCTCACACCAATCCAATGGTGAATGTCATATTGACAGTACCCCCGGTGAGGGGACCACGGTCTCAATGTACTTTCCTGAGTTCATTGAACGCAGGGTCGCCGATCGACGTCCAAAAGATGCAAAAGAAAGACAAGAAATAGTTTTGCACGGCTCTGAGGTGATCCTCGTGGTTGAGAATGAACCTCGGGTCAGACGAGTGGCCTTGCGCGATTTGAGGGTACTGGGCTATAAAATCCTGGAGGCTGAGAATGCCCATATGGCCAAAACCATCATTGAATCGGGGGAACATATCGACCTGCTATTCAGTGATGTCCTGCTGCCGGGAGAAATGGATGGCATTATGCTGGCGGTATGGGCACAGGAATATTTTCCTCAGATAAAGATTGTCCTGACCTCAGAATTCATCCAGGGAAAAGCAAATAAGAACCTAGGTTTTAAGACACATCCATTCCCATCGCTAAGAAAGCCCTATAAAGTCGATCAACTTGCAAGGCAGTTAAAAACTGCACTAGTAAAATAAGTACAAGACGAACAAACGGGGTGTGGAGAGCAATTTTCTTTCAGAATTCTAATCGCTGAGAATAGGCGTTATAAACCACATTTTCCGAAGAACGGGAATCTGATGGCTTACAGCTGATGGGGTTATTCACTTAGGAGGTTCGTAGGTCGGGTAGGGGTGAATTTGATTGTTAATCCATGCATGCATTACCCGAGAAAGAGGAATTTTTCGGGTTTGAGTCCATGGCTATCATCGGTGCAGTCGCGGAAGATTTCAGTATCAGCATTACCTTGCAAATTCCCCAGAGTCTTGTGGAATTCACGTTGCCAACGGATCTGCGTAACACAGACAAAGAACGGCTGTTGGACTGGATTGGAGAACGCGCCAACCAGTTGAAGGGCAGATTCAAGAATAAGCTGCTGAATTACCACTGTGAAATAGCAATCGATATTCCCCATGTGGTTCATGGCCAGGAAATGTGGGTGAGTATACCCAAGCGTTCCAGGTTTTTCTAATCCGGCACAACAAAATTCTCTAAACATGAAACAAGTCCCCGGTTTGTCGGGTAGTCACTCTGGCGTCTGCTTTTTGGATGTCATTTGTGTATGCTCATATGCTCAGACAAAAAGGAAAATACAATCATGAATATACTAGTTTTCATCTACGGGATTCTTTCATATACCATCGGCCTCGGTGGCCTGGTTCTATTTATTTTGTACGTCGGTAGCTGGGACTTTCTACCCATGCATATTAATTCTGGTACACCGGGGCCACTGGTTTCAGCAGTAATAATCAACCTTGGACTTATGCTGCTATTCGGTGTGCAGCACTCAGTGATGGCACGACCTGGCTTCAAGGAGATGTGGACGAAAATTATCCCTGCTGCAGCCGAACGCAGCACCTATGTTCTGGTGACGGGTATCATTATGGTACTGATCTGTCGTTATTGGCAGCCAATGGAAGGTTACTTGTGGCAGACCGAAAACGAAATAGCGCAAATGATACTGACCGGCGGATATATCCTGGGTTGGGTAATCGCGGTGATCGCAACATTCCTGATCAATCATTTTGAACTATTTGGTTTGCAGCAGGTTTATTTAAATCTGGTAAAAAAACCAGAACCCTCACCTGACTTTACCGACAGATTCTTATATAAGGTTGTGCGTCACCCGTTACAACTGGGTGTGCTGATTGGCATTTGGGTAACCCCTGCCATGTCCATGACCCATCTGATGCTAGCCACAACAATGACCATCTATATCTTTGTTGGTCTGTATTACGAAGAGAAGGATCTTGTCAATTCGCTAGGTCAGAATTACGAAGATTATCAGGGACGTGTTCGGATGATATTGCCGCTGCCGAAATAAGCTTTGAAATTCCTTATCTGACCAGCATCAATTAGATCAAGATCAACCCAGTAACAACGCGGCGATGGTACCGATAAAGGCCCGTTACCATCGTCGCAATACGAAGTTAGAATCGACACGAGAAATCTACACCAAATATAGTAATCGCGGATGTTCATTACCCTCTAGTTTGCTCTCGATACACGCTTGGCGAGCACTGCATCCGTGACTTAAAAGCACGCCTGAAATTTGCATTGTCCAAATAGCCCATTTGAGCTGCAATGGCATCAATGGACATTGTTGTGTTCTGAATTAAATCACAGGCCCGTGACATCAATTCAGCTTTAGATAGCTGACGATAATTGGTGCCTTCTTCTTGAAGTTTACGGCTTAGTGAACGTTCAGATACACACAATTTTCTAGCGATTATTTTAAGGGGAGGCAATGGCAAGTATTGAGAACGAAGCTGATTGGATACGTGCGATGTGTAGGTGGTCTGTTCATCGTCACACATCTTCGCCAACTGATTGGCACATTGCTGCAGGGAGTACCGCCATAACCCAGCATCGTAGTATGGTGATTTTTCTTGTACTAGTGCCCTGGGAAGCACGACGGCGGTTTCCCTGCAGCTAAATTTAACCGGAGCGTGCATGAGCTTTTTATATTGATGGTGATAGCTGGGGCAATTGTGTGAAAATTGGTATTGCCCTTGGGTGAATTGGGCACCGAGAACCTCCTCAAGATAATTCTGTACAAACAAGGCAAATACTTCTGAATAGATGGTGCTGAATTCATCCACCGTGTAATGCTGTACGCTAAGTTTCAAGCCCTTTGAATTCACAAAGAGGAGTAGCTTCGACAATCCTGAGTGTAGGTGGCTATACGTCTCCATAACCTGCAGGCCCTCAAGGATAGTTGGTGCCGCCAGAGCAGCAACACCCATTTCACCGAATCCTGCCAGCCGCGTATTCGCCCCCACTATCAAACCGAACGCGGGATTTTCGCTAATGGACAGAGCATTGCCTAGAAATATGCGAAACTGCTGAATATCCACATGTGCTACCTCGTGGACATAGGAATGGCTTAAGTTGGTACCCTTGTAGAGGTCCGTCAGATCGGCCAATGATCGAGATAATTCACGCTCGATAATACGGCAGTAGAAGCTGGTTAATTGCATGCGCCAATATTACTTGATTTGGCGGAAAATGACACAATCATGGCATAAAGCACACTCACTGGTTTTTTGCTCTTCCTTCATGCTAGGTACTTTGATCAAACGGGTCGACCCAATGCAAACCTCAAACGAATTACACAAGCTCGATCTTGAAGCCACAAAATGCGCAAAACAGTTCATGGGTGAGTTTGCTATTGGTACTGCCTACTTTGGATTCGCCCTGACAATTCTCTATGTTGCTCTCCCTATTCTTGTCATCGTTGGTGCAGTCCCGCTCATCGCTGCGATTGTGTGTATGAGTCTTGTAACCTATGGTATCTACACTGTCATGCATGACGCTGTGCATAGATCTATACAGGGAGGATATCGGCAGTATCGTTGGGTGAATGAACTATTAGGATACCTCGCAGGTCAGGTGCTGCTAATTCCCTTTACTGCTCATCGTCGTAATCATTTAGCCCATCATGCCCAGACCAACAAGCCAGAATCTGATCCAGATTTCCACTACCAGGCAGTAGGGGACTCGATTTTCCACCTGCTCTATTTTTCTGCACAATCAGGCGTTAGCCAGATTACATATTATTTGTTGAATTTTTGGGACAAGGCTGACAAACAGGAAAGAGCGAGGATTATTGTTGAAGCTGTATTTGCTATCTCGTGGCGTGTCCTTCTGGCCATGCTGGGATATTGGCCGGAAGTATTGCTGATGTTCGTCGCTAGTGCGATTTTGGGTAACGCAATTACGGTGTATTTCTTTGCATACGTCGTGCACAAACCCTACAAGACCATTGGACGCTGGATTGATACATCAACGTTTGTATTTCGTGGCCGCCTCGGGACGTTTATTGATTGGATGTGGCTGTTTCAAAACTACCATTCCATACATCACTTGTACCCGCGCGTGCCATTTTATCGTTATCGTCAACTATTCGACGAAATCGAAAATATTATGATTTCCAAAGGAGCACCCATTGAATATAGATCAGTTGCACCCTGGCAGAGCAATTCGCCCGTTATATCGGACTAAGGAGAGCCAACTTGAATCTAATAGAGAACAGTCAACTCAGGTGGAAGCATTTCGTAGGCGGAGATGATTTCGACTATCCAATCGATTATTGGGCGGCATTACTCTGCGCGCGAGAGGATGGGCATGTCGATTTACTTTATAGGTGGGAACCAAACAGCTACTGCCATTTTCATCGCCATACTGCGCAGACGACATCTACGGTCTTAGCAGGAGAGCTTCACGTGGTTGATGTCGACATTGAATCAGGAAGAGAATTAAACCAGCGTGTCAGGTATGCAGGAGACTACGCATGCAAGGAACCTGGTGATGTCCACATGGAATACGCAGGCCCCCGGGGCGCACTTGTATTGTTCAATCTTTATTCACCGAACGGAGTGCTCGCAGAATCACTTGCGCGTGATGGGACAGTTATCGGACGGTCTAGGCTGGCAGATATTCTGAAAGGACAATCGCTTAGAACTGGAGACTCTTAACCCCTTCCCGGTAGGATTCAAAGTACTTGGTATCGTGCTGCTCGTAGGCGCTGCTTTCTATTTTCTGATGCCTTTAGACATTTTTGGGGTAAGGTACATTAACTGGTGGATGGACGATCAGAGAGTGCTCACTCGAATTCTAAGTGGCCTATTTGGGATACCAATCGGAGTAGTTGTCCTGTTTGGCGCTATCACCCCATTTGAGAAGGGAAAGGAATAATGAGCGGGCGCACATTTCGGGGCTATCTATATGCTTGAAGAGTTTGGACCTTCTCTCTATATAGCGGAGGGGCCCACCGTCTCATTTTATGGCTTTCCGTATCCTACCCGTATGGCGGTGGCGCAACTCTCGGACGGCGGCTTATGGGTATGGTCGCCAGTCGCCCTGACTGACGAATTGGTCAGCTCGATTGAAGCAATCGGACCTGTGCTTCATATTGTATCGCCGAACAAAATACATCATCTATTCTTGCAGGAATGGCTTGAGAGGTGGCCCGATGCGTGTGTGTATGCGTCCCCTGGTCTTGCTCGTCGGAAGCCGGAAGTTCACTTTGATGCGGATCTTACCGATGAACCTGAACCAGCTTGGGCTGCGAGCATCGACCAGGTAATATTTCGTGGCTCATTGGCAATGGAAGAGGTCGTGTTTTTCCACAAAGAGTCTTGCACCACAATTGTTTGCGACCTCATCCAGCGGCATGCGCAGGAAAAGATGTCGGGTTGGAAAGGCAAGCTGATGCAGTTAGACGGTCTGGTTGGGGTGAACGGCAGTACACCGCGGGAGTGGCGAGCCAGCTTTCTTAGCCGCAGACCCGCGCGCGCTGCCCGTCAGAAAGTTCTTGGCTGGCAACCGGACCGACTACTGATTGCACACGGCGAATGCGTGCAAAACGGCGCAACAGAGATCATCAAAAGAGCACTGAGTTGGATTTAGAATTTCGCGAATTCTGACAGAGAATGAGAATAGGCGTTATAAACCACATTTTCCGAAGAACGGTCAAAGATGGATTACGATTTCTCATCTCCAAAGATCAATCAATTGCCTGGTCTTGTGGGAAATCGATCACATGCAACTAATAATAAAATCCTAGTTGAATTTGAATAACTTCACCATCGGCAGTTTCAGCATTACTAAAATCAAACCACTGTTTGCTATAACTGCCACCAATGAACATCTGCTTGCCAAAATTCCACCTAACTCCTACTTTGGCATTGTAGCTAAAATCGAAATTATCATCGATATTGTAATGACCATCGCAGACATAACCGGACGAAGAATCCTGTCCGCAGTTCTCGTCACTTTGGCCTTGATCGGCATCTGACGCAATGTGCGCCCAGCCAAACCCGGCGCTGATAAAGGGTGTGAAATCTGTGTCGAGCAGGAAATAGGAGAAATTAACTTGAGCATTTGTTATATCCAGGCTATCGCCAAATATACTATCCTGGACAATCGGGTCGCTGAGCCCCAGCACGGCATCATGTCCCACCGTGTTATAGGTGAATTCGAAACTGACATTTAGGTGTTCGGTAAAATGATAGCCTACTTCTAGCCCGGCACCCACATCATCCTTAAAAAGGATAACTGCACCGTTATCGTCTGTTCTTTTCATTTCACCCAGATAATTCAATTTACCTGATATTTCAAACTTCCCAGATCGAATGGTAGCGGTGTTTTGGCTTGCCTGTTCCTCACCGGTGACGCTTGTAGCGAAGATTCCGCACAGTAACCCGATAAGAATTGAGTGTTTGAATTTCATAGTTGTGTTCTCTCGAAATAAACTATCCTGAATTGCGCCACTAGACAGTTGTTTATCGTTCATGTCACTGGATCTTTTGGCCCATTTACTGTGCATCGAGTCCGAAGAGTTCTCCCGAATCCAGATATATCAGAGCGAAGATCTGGACCTCACAGCAAACATGTAGTGCGTTTCTGCTGTTCTTGTTTGCCCATCAACGGATCATTTCCTGAAAACACGCAATCATTACGCCAATAATATAAAAGCTATTAAAAACAAATACATATGGAGTTCATTTCAATAAAGAGAATGATATAAATATCAAAATGCAAATTTATCTGAGATTCGTTGCAAATTTACACGTGACTTAATTAAGCAAGAACCATAAGAGAACAGAAGATTGGCTGGACCACGCTGCCCCGATCAATCGACCGTCGGAGGCTGGCGCGACTTCCTCGCACAGCAGAACCAGGTCATGATGATCAATACAATAAGCAGCAGGATCACGACTGGGATATCAGATTAGTGCCGATCGTTGTTCCATTCGGGTCGATGAAGTGCACGGACGCCTTCGTACCCCCGGCTCTTCGACTTGTTGTTGATCAATAAACGTACAAATCCGGGGAAAGTATTCCAAAGACAGTGGAGGTCCGAGCTCGTTTTGGTGGTGATGTAATATTACTTCATTCTTGAAAGACTCTTATCACAAAGCATACAGTTTCATGGATATCACTGTACTCTGTGTTGATATGATTGCTCACGAAAATTTGGCCAGTGAGGCAGACGCGCACCATGGCTGATATTTCTCCCGTCCGGATTTCCTACAAGGGGTCTAACAGACTCACAATTATTGCTGATGTCTTCGGCCAACAGCAGTCCCCTTTGCCGAAATGATCGGGCATATGGTTTTGGAAAATACAATTCAAGGCAACATCACTGACCGCGACCACTGCATCAATATCTTCAACCAGAATGTTCGGGCTGTGAAAGATACATTCAAAGGTGACAAATTGTTTGTCTACAATATTGGCGATGGCTGGGACGGACTCTACCGATGGCTGGATGTGCCAATACCTGACACGCCGCGTTTCTGTTATCTCGGCAATGGCAAAATGCCAACAGACCCATTGCAGACACGGGAGTTGTTCAATGTAGCAGTTCAAACTTGAAACTAAGTTTCACTTTTATGCACATTGAATCGAGTTTCTATTTCCTTTTGAAAGCTAATATCTAGCATGTGCTTTTGCCGTTCCCAAGAAGCTCTACCGCTCGGAGTATCGAAATTAGATTCGAAAACGTGCATCTCTTTGTCCAATCGATCTTCGCCGAATCCTCCATTTTTGTATTGGAGGAAGATGCTGGAGATGCTATTAAAAGCCTGAAACATAACCAGATCAAATAAGCCACGTTCTTCCTTGCCTAAGGACGAATCATCTTTCAAGCCTTTACGGTAAATACTATATAACTCCGGATCGCCTGTCAGTTGGCGAGACCAGGCAGCGACGGCATCTGCTGCTCCTTGCGTAGTTGAGTTCTGAATCATGATCGAATTCGTTTTTATTTGCTTCAGAAGAAATATCAATGTGGCAACCACGGCAAGTGATCCCAGCAACTCAGCAACAGCACCAATCGCTTCCCAATTCATTGCACAATCCCATTATTTAGTTGAGGTGATGTTACACCAAAATAGATTTTGGGCCGATTGCAGAAGTCATAGGCTGAAAAGCTAGAACGCCGCTAAGCTTATCAAAGCAGCGACCCGCTTTCGACAACCGGATTGATATAGTAGTCCCGACTCCGACTTTTTGTTGACACGATAAGACAGCGGCACTGATCTTTGTTTTACAAGCATCCATTGCCTTCAGTTCCAACTTAACATAATCATGTCTGTCATAGTTAGACCCAGTCACCTCTGGAATATCTGATTGTGCGAATACGGAAGTGATAAGTGTAGCGGTAAAAAATGCTAGATTTTCTTTTGGCATGCGAATTCAGCGAAGAACGTGGGATGACTAAAGTATCATACGCTACAAAGGATTCTGTCGCAGACCCACCGGCTTTCCTGCGCTATCATAGACAAAAACAGCATCCTGATACTTCCTCGTGGTCACCAGCTCCCTGAAATTCAGAAGCGAATTGTAAGGAACATCTGTCACCATGGAATTTACCAAAAAGGCGGGAAGTTTCCCTGTTGGGTCGACATACTGTGTCCAGGTGATCTCGGTTTGATGTTCGCCAACAGCACGTAGGCTATATTTGCCATAAGCGTTTCTGATTCTGACGTACTTTGTTGGGCCAATGTAATCGGGGGCCGAAGTGAGAGTGACTTCGACGGTGCCGTCCTCGGTCTGAGAAACCACCACCTTGAATATGACATCCCTCGAAGCTGCAGGGAATGGCAGGTCTGATACCTGATAGATGTACCGCTCAAATGTCGCGTTTTGTTTTAGTACTTCACTTTTTTCGCAAAGGTGAACCCACTGTGCACATGCCAGGGTATCATCCAGCAACGCGAGGCTACTTGCCTGCGTGGCCTGGACGGTGACCACACCCTTGAATTCCTGGTACTTCGAATCCGGCAAGGATCGGCTGTACACATTTATTCCCTTGGCATTTCTCAGCAGTTTCCAGTTCTCTTCTGCATAAGCAGGCTTTGTTATAAAAATCGCGATGAGAATGAGGGTCTTCGAAATGGCGAATGTCCAACTCAGCCTCGAAAAGGGCGTCTTACCATGGGCCTGGGCCTTGCAGCCGGTTTGTCTTGTCTGCTTGATGCTGTTTTCCATAAACGTGGCGAACCGTGGCTTGGGTCAACGCAGGTTACCACTTCAGGTTATCAGGAGCTTCCACCACTGAGTTTATAGGAAGACAGGGACCGTTTGCTTTTTGGCTTCAAGTATTTTTTTCAGCGATAATTGCTAGTTTCGGTGCCAAAACAAATTGACTAATGTCTTGTTCCTTTATATCTGTTTGCTCACTGAATTTTCGGCGAGGTATATTAGTTGCCTCCGAATGGCAGAAGGTCGACGTATCCAAATGCACCGTTCATCTGTTGGATCCCGCGATTGGTGCAACTATAGGTTTGAAATATTCCATCTTCATTTTTAACAAAGACATTGATGGCGCCGCTTTCACCTCGATCATAATTGAGGATCTCATCAGCTATCTGTACCGATTCACAATCCAGGGGTGCTGACATATGAAAATCGGTATTAAAATCTGAGTCGAAGGATGATGCCCATAAGAACGTCCAGCCCTTTGACTTCCGAACTTCTTCAATCTTGTACATGGGAGCCCGAGACATCGCTATTAAATTGGCATCATGGCGTTGGATTTGATCTAGCGTATGGTTAAATGCGTCTGCCCAGCCGGTACAACCATCGCAGGGCAATTTCCAATCCGGACCGAACATAAAGTGATAGATGATGAGCTGACTGTAATCGCCAAACAATTGTTCAAAAGAAGTTTCTCCGTCCGGGGTTTGCAGCACATATTTTTTCAATTTTTACCCAGGGAAGCTTTTGTCGCTCTTTGGCTAGCAGGTCCAATTCTCGTGTTATCGTCTTTTCACGTCTCAGCAGGGCCATGCGTTCCTGTAACCAGGTTTCTCTAGATACAACAGCCATTTTCGTCTCCTGTTTTAAATTCTGAAATCGTCTGTATTGGCTAAGTAATCTGAATGTATCGAATTCTCCCGGCAAGGTACAGTAGTTATACTAATTCAATATCGTTGGAGTTGATATGAAACTAAATTTTGTAGTTTATTTTGCATCACTTATGCTGGTGGCCGGATGTGCCGGAGGCGGTGATAGGCGCTGGCAATGGGTGAGGAACTTTATGGAGCCGATAATATTGAAATTTCAGCTACGCTCAATAATTTGGGTTTGGTATCTGCGTATTCAGGGGAATTCCGCCTAGGCAAAAACCGCATATTTAAACAACTTCGATACTACATTCAGTGTATTGTCTACACATGGAGAGAGAGTAAGCGCAATGGAAACTACAGCGCCCCTTCTGACAAGCTTAGCCCTGGATTACGAAGAATTCAGCTCTTCAGTCTTTCGATCGGAAAGATTGCTCTCGGTCCCCCGTTTCCGACTTCAAGGTAGAACCTCCTCAGTTGGATCGGGAGCTCGACGCCGCTCAGAGGACAAGAGAATATTTATCGTATTATTCATCTTCATCATAAATGCAGGAAAGAGAAAAAACCTGCCAACATAAACCATAGCACCCCACTAAGTCCACTTGAAATCGGAGGGTTGCGACGATACCATCCACGCCTTGCGCATCTGGATCAGTCAAAGGCGATGCCTGTGACATGGCCTGAACTGCGGTCACTACACACCGCTGGTCTGGCGCTGAACCGAGCAAGTCGGCTGCGGACGACTGCTCCTCAAACCACCACAACTAGAAAAAATAATGTACGGACTGATCAACAAGGCTGTGAGGCAATTTGTCGAACAACAATACGGCACCGAAGTTTGGGAGGAAGTCCGACGGTCTTCGGAGATCGAAGAAGACGGCTTCCTTAACTTTCAGAGTTACCCTGACAAGGTGACTTATGATGTAGTCGAAAGCCTGTCGAAATGTACCGGCATTTCCGGCTCACAACTCCTTGAAGAAATCGGTGTGTTCTGGAGCGTGTTCACCGGTGCGGAAAAGTACAAACACATCCTCCGGCTGGGCGGCAGTACTTTCCCTGCATTTGTAAGCAGCCTGAATGAAATGCGTACCCGGGTGGCGGAGAATTTCAGTGACCTCAAGCCCCCGAGTTTTTCCACGCCGGATTTCCAAGACAACTGCTTTGTCGTTCACTACCACTCGGACAGGCCCGCCTTGCTGCCGATGGTCGTCGGAATCCTAAAGGGCATGGGCATACGATTCGATATGATCGTCGAAGTCGAAATCCTGAATACGAAAGACCAAGGGCACGACTATGACGAAATGCGCGTGACGTATACGCCACCGTAGCTTAGCCAAGGTGCCCTAGATTTTGTGTTAGTGTGGCTGATAAGCATCTGAACAAATTAGGGGAGATGATGACTGAGTACAATGTGTTTGAGCGTGGCCAAAATCCTGTTGGAACACGTAGCTATGAATGGACAGATACCTCTCGCGAGCGAACATTACCCGTGGACGTCTGGTATCCCGCAACGGCTCAATATGCTGGTCAGGATCTTGACGAGGCGACCCAGGACAACTATGAAACCTTGCCTGGTATGCCATCATCTTCGCAACAAGCAGTGCGTGATGCCAATAGTGAATCCGGCAATTGCCCGTTGATCATTTTCTCTCATGGCTTCGGAGGCGAGAAGAGACAGTCGACATTCCTTTACACCCATCTTGCCAGTCATGGTTATGTGGTCGCGGCGATGGATCATATTGGTAATACGACCGAAGATATGATTTCGGGTGCCATCGAACCCGGTAACCCGGCACAGCTCGCTCAGTTTATGTCAGATCGACCCACCGACTGTAGTTTTGTTATTGATCTGATGTTGGAAGGTGAAGCAGGTGTCTCAATTGACGCTGACCGAATCGGTATCTCAGGACACAGTTTTGGGGGGTGGACGTCACTGATGACTTCCGGGTCTGATGCCAGAATCAAAGCCGCTCTTCCACTGGCCCCGGGTGGTGGAATCAGTGATGAAGATGAAGGTGCGACTGAAATGTCCAAAGCATTGAATTTCGACTGGAATCGATCAGTGCCAGTTTTAATGCTGGCCGCTGACATGGATTCGATCCTACCGCTCTCAGGCATGCAAGACCTTCACGGAAAGATCATCGGTCCACATAAAACTGTGGTGCTGAACGACGCTGATCACTTTCACTTCTGCGACAACGTTGAACAGGCCCACGATGGTTTCAAAATGATGATGTCAACGATGGGACCTGAAGCAACAGCCATGCTTGAAAAGATGAAAGGTGCCGATGAGCTTTGCCCCGGCGACCAGGCCAATGCCTTTGTTCGTGGCCTGGGGCTCGGTCATTTCGATGCTCATTTGAATGGCAACGCTGAGGCGGCAAAGATGCTCAATGGAGACCTTGAGGAGTTGATGGCTGCGCAGGGCGTTACCGTCACGGTCATGGATTGATTCTGACCGTTGGGAACACCATTTTTCGGTGACCACACCACAATGAGAGAACGAGGTATGCGGCGGCCCGACGCCTCGGAGTTCAAATCTGTTAAGCAAGCTCAGAAGCTTCGGATCTAGGCAGGGCGTCTGTATCTTCTATTCACTGTCGCTGAACTGTTGGCTTACACGCATTCGGGTTGACCACTGTGTAACAGTCTCACTGCCAGTCCTGCCTTGTCCTTCGACAAAGAACTCATCACGCTGCACGCAAGTGCTTTGAAGAAACGTTATCGACGATGTATCAAGCAGCCAGATTCTGAATGTTGAAAACTTAGGCTTGCCCAGAACCGCGTTTTCCTCCAGTAATCGTTGTGAATCAAATCTGCCTTCCCAATCGGTGCTGTTTCCAGAAATAGTGGACTGATTAGCAACTTGACCCAGATCATGTAGATTAATCATCGAATTATATATGTTCATATACTCTTGGGTACATATTGCGCGTTGATTGAAAACGTTTAGTTAGCCTGGATCAGCACACACTGATACCTGAAACAGGCGGTTTTGTATGAAAAGCTATGAATCAACATTGATCAAATTTTCATCTGACGCAGCTTTTGTCATCAGTGCTGAACGGCGTATCACTGCGTGGAACGAAATGGCGGAGCGCTTGCTGGGGTTTACCGCGGCCGAGGCCATTGGTCGTGATTGCGGAGACCTGCTGCATGCCACCCTGCCCGGCGGTGAGCCGCTGTGTCACACTGATTGTGACGTTTTTAATTGTTTCGCTGGCTGCCGACCATACGGGGTCCCCAGTTGCCTTCTTGAGCATCGAAATGGTGATTGGGTTGCAGCCAGCATGGCCTCAATTGCTCTGCCACAAAAAGGCATCCCCGGGGTACAGGATCTAGCCATTATCTTCCTGCGCGATGTTGCTGCCTCAAAGCTTGTACCGGCTCATCAGACGCTGCAGATATTTACGCTTGGAGGATTCGGGATGGTGCTGGCCGGGCAGAGTATTGATTTTGGAAAGTGGAAACGCAAGCGAGCTGTTACCCTGTTGAAATTACTGGTTACACAACTCGACAGATCTGTGCACCGCGAGCGACTGCTTGATTGTTTATGGCCGGACGTAAACGAAAAACAAGGGTGGGGTCGACTCAAGGTGACCATGTATTATTTACGCAATGAACTACGAGCAAATGGCATCAGTGACGATGTCATCAAAACTATTGGCAGCGCCTATGTGCTAAAGCGTAGTGCGGTGTGGGTCGATGCACAGTCCTTTGAACGATTATTTGAAAAAGGCAGAGAACAACAGAAACAGGGACAACTGGACGACGCTCTAGTGCTCTATATCGAAGCTGAACACCTTTACAGGGGGGACTACTTCGAAGAAGAAATTTTCGAAGACTGGTGTGCTGAAGAACGAGAACGGCTACGAGAACTTTATCTTGAAATGCTAACCCGCATGACACAGTGCTACAGCCACCTGGGTAAGTACACAGAGTCCATTCAGATTTGTCGCAAGGCCCTGGTCATGGATCAGTGCAGGGAAAGCACGCATTTTGCACTAATGGATAACCTGGTAAGAAACGGTCATCCGGAACTGGCGCTGGCGCAGTATCGTCAGTGTGAACAAATTCTCGCCCGGGAGTTTGGTATTGCGCCTCTCAAAAAAATACAGCGTTTGTGAAAAAGGCATACCTGATAGTGAAAAACATTTCGGATAGTCGCTCAATAAGGCACATTCGCACGCTGGCCCCAACTAAACACCCACTCTTCTAACTTAATTCTTCCATCTCCAGGTCAGTGGGCACGCTGTGTCACTGGAGTGTCACCAGCATCAGTAAACTCCTGGTACCGCTCCACAATTGGACAACTGATCAAGCAGGTGTGCGATGAATAATCAACAAGTAAAGGATTCCTTTGTAGCACGTATCTGGCTTGAGAATGGCGACAACGGCGATGCGAAATGGCGCGGGCACATTCGTCATGTCCAGGGCGAAGAAGAAGGCTATTTTCAAAATTTGGCGGAAATGCATGATTTTCTCAGCCGGGTGAGCGGTGTACCCGGACTACCGTTAGCTTCACCGCAAACAACGGATGCCACCAATTCAACAAATGGCACAGTCACTAACCTGATTCAAAAAGATTAGTTGGAGAATTCTTTATGAAACTACCGACAAATGATCATTACCACAACAACTTGCGAATCGTACTGCAGGGCGCAGTGTTAGCCTTCCTATACCTGGGTGTGCTCGACACTTGCCTGGCTCAAGTACCCGGCGACAAAGACTTTAATACGACCTGCGTGGCCTGCCATACAATAAGTGGGGGGCGGTTAATTGGCCCTGATCTTGCCGGAGTTTCAGACAGGCGATCTGAAGCCTGGCTGATCAACTTTATCAGGTCATCCTCGTCGCTTATAGAAAGCGGCGATGAACAGGCGGTCGCGTTAGCTAAAGACTACGCTGGCCTTCTTATGCCTGATGCAGTAATGAGTGATCAACGGATCAAGGACGTTGTCAGCTATATCCGATTGAAGAGTTCAGACGATGCGGCATTGGAGGTTGAGGACTCAACCGTAGCCGAAACTGAACCAGTAGCATCGGAACCGCCTTCAGAAGCAGCTGTTCTTGCTGGTCAACACTACTTCCAGGGCGAGGCTCGTCTGTTAAATGGTGGTGCGGCCTGCAATGCCTGCCACGATGTTCGAAACGATGCAGTGATTGGCGGCGGTGTACTGGCGGCAGAACTGACGACAGCCTTTTCTCGAATGGGTACCTCCGGCATGCGAGCCATCCTCGGACAAGCACCCTTTCCCGTGATGCAAGCTGCCTATCAAGACAAACCACTGACAGAAGAGGAAATCTCCTCACTGGTGGCATTTTTGCAGTATGCGGATTCCGAAGAATACAACCAGTTGCCAAGGGACTACGGCATCGGACTATTTTTGACTGGCACTACCGGAGCAGCACTCCTATTCGCCTTCTTTGGCATCTTTTGGCGAGGGCGTAAATCAGGGTCAGTCAACCAGGCTATCTATGATCGACAAATCAAGTCAGTTGACCTGTCTGGCTAAGTCAGGGGCTGGGAGGCGGATAAACCTAATCAATCCGAAAGTGAGTATAAACGTACCCGGAACTGGGAAGAGTTTTATCGTAATAGATTCCAGCACGACCGAATTGTCAGGAGCACTCACGGCGTAAATTGTACGGGAGGCTGTTCGTGGCAAATTCACGTCAAGGATGGCATCGTCGTTTGGGAAACCCAGCAATTGGATTATCCGCTGCTGGAAGACACACTTCCCCCCTATGAACCCCGTGGTTGTCAACGTGGCATCTCGTTTTCCTGGTACCTCTATAGTCCACTGCGAATAAAGTACCCGTTGATTCGAGGTGCCTTGATTGATGCCTATCGCGAGGAAAAGAAAAAGACTGGTGATCCACTGCTGGCGTGGGAGTCGCTTCAGGCGAATGAGGGAAAACGTCGCGGATATCAGCAGGCTCGCGGTAAAGGTGGATTTCGTCGTGCCACCTGGGATGAGGTTCTGGAAATCATGGCGGTGGCTAACATTCATACTACAAAAAAATACGGACCTGACCGCGTAATCGGCTTCTCACCAATTCCAGCCATGTCCATGCTCAGTTATGCCGCGGGGTCTCGTTTCCTACAGTTGCTTGGCGGCGTTTGCCTGAGCTTTTACGACTGGTACTGCGATTTGCCCACGGCATTTCCGGAAATCTGGGGGGAACAGACAGATGTCTGCGAGAGCGCCGACTGGTACAACTCCAAGATGATTGCCGACATGGGTGCGTGCCTGAATATGACGCGTACCCCGGACTGCCACTTCTTCGCTGAGTCACGACACAATGGCACCAAAGCAGTTGTCTTCTCACCCGATTTTTCACAGGTCTGCAAGTATGCAGACCAGTGGGTACCCCTGCATGCAGGAAGTGACGGCGCCTTTTGGATGGCAGTTTCGCACGTAATCCTCAAAGAGTTTCATCACGAAACACAAACTCCGTATTTTATTGATTACGTCAAGCAGTACACCGACAGCGCAATGCTGGTGAAACTGGATGAGGTCGATGGGCACTATCGCCCCGGTCGGATGTTGCGCGCTAACGAACTTGAGGAATTCAAAGACATTAGCAACGGTGACTGGAAATTTATCAGCATTGATGCAGACAACGGCAATTTTGTCGTACCCAAGGGCTCCATGGGACACCGCTGGGACGACGAGGGTGGCAAATGGAACATGAAGTTTGAGAATACAGTGGACGACCAGCCCTATGATCCAATACTGACTTTCCTCGACAACAAGGATGAAGTTGTCCTGACCGAATTTATCGAATGGGGTCTGGATAACCAGGTTTTGAGAGGCGTACCTGTGAAACGGGTTCAGACAGCATCTGGTACATCGGCACTGGTTACCACGGTATATGATCTGACAATGGCCCAATACGGTGTCGGCCGAGGCCTGGAAGGTGCTTATCCCCAGGATTACGAAGACAAAGATGCGGCCTACACACCTGCCTGGCAAGAGATTTTCACCGGCGTCGATGCCAAGACCGTCTTACAATTTGCCAGAGAGTGGGCTAACACGGCGAATATCACTGAAGGCAAGTGCATGATCATCGTTGGTGCTGGTATCAATCACTGGTATCACGCCAATTTGATGTATCGAGCCGGAGCCATGGCATTGATGCTTAGTGGTTGTGTCGGTAAAAATGGTGGTGGATTGAACCACTATGTCGGCCAGGAAAAACTCGCTCCGATGGACTCATGGAGTGGGTTGGCCTTTGCCAAGGACTGGCAGGATGTGGCTCGGTTGCAGCAGGCACCTCTGTGGCACTACATCAATACCTGCCAATATCGATACGACGGCCAGTACTCACGCTACAACACCGTCCCTGACAACGAAATGACCCGCGAGCATACCGCCGATACTATTTTCAAATCGGTTCGCAACGGCTGGATGCCCTTCTACCCGCAGTTCAAACAAAACACCCTTGAGCTCTGTAAGGATGCGATCAACGAGGGCGCAACGGACAATGACGCGATTAAGAGTAATGTCCTTGCAAAACTTAAATCGAAAGATATCCAATACGCCGTCGGCGACCCGGAGAATCCCCAGAACCATCCACGAGTCTGGTACATCTGGCGAGGCAATGCGATCGTCGGATCAATGAAAGGCCATGAGTATTGCCTGAAGCACTATCTTGGCACCCACTCCAATGGCATCGCACAGGATTCAGATGAACATACCCAGGAAGTCGAATGGACCGATGTGGCACCAGTCGGGAAGATGGACCTTGTTGTTGATCTGAACTTCCGCATGGATTCCTCGGCGTTGTATTCAGACATCGTTCTGCCCGCTGCCTCCTGGTATGAGAAAGCGGATATGAACAGTACCGACCTGCATTCATTTATCCATCCATTATCGCAAGCTGTTGCACCAGTCTGGGAATCGAAGACTGACTGGAATATCTTCCGTGATCTTGCCAAAACCACCAGTGAACTGGCCAAGAAATACTTGAACGAGCCGCAGAAAGATATCGTGGCGGCGCCACTGGCTCATGATACACCAGATGAGATAACCCAACCTCGGGTTAAAGACTGGTACAAGGGGGAAGTCGAAGCCATCCCCGGCCAGACAATGCATAAGCTTGCCGTCGTTGACCGCGACTATACGCAGATATACGAGAAGTTCATCACGCTCGGCGATAACATTAAGAAGACCGGCCTTGGGGCTCATGGCAATCACTACCTGTGTGAAGATGTCTATGAAGAAATGGTCGACTCCAACCACTTCCCGGTCAGGGAATACGAAGGAAAAGTTTATCCGTCGATAGAAGAAGATGTCGACGCGGCCAATGTGGTTCTGAACCTCTCAACCCTGACAAATGGCAAGTTGACGGTTCGGGCTTATGAGAACATGGAGAAGAAAACCGGTCTCGACCTGGTGCAACTCGCAAAAGGTAGCGAAGATGTAAAACTCCGTTATGCAGACCTGCAGGCACAACCCCGCCGATATAACACCTCACCCTTGTGGTCCGGTTTGATGAACGACGGGCGCGCCTATGCACCTTATACCTATAACTACGACATGCTGGTTCCCTGGCGAACTCTGACAGGACGTCAGCACTTTTATCTCGATCAGGACATGTACATCGCTTACGGCGAGAACCTGCCCACCTACAAGCCGGCACCAAAACCTGAACTGTACGGTGACCTAAAAGAAACGCTGAAAGCGGGTAAAGCACTGGTGCTTAACTACCTGACCCCTCACGGAAAATGGCATATCCACTCCACTTACATGGAGAACCTGCGCATGCTTACGCTGTCACGGGGTTGCGAGCCTTGCTGGATGAGCGAGGTTGATGCAGCAAAGCTTGGCATCCAGGATAACGACTGGGTGGAGGTCTACAACGACCATGGCGTCTACTGTACCCGGGCTGTTGTGAGTGCAAGAATTCCACGCGGCGTTTGTATTGTCTATCACGTCCCTGAGAGAACAACGGGAATACCAAAATCTCAGGAACGTGGCAATCGTCGAGCCGGAGGACACAACAGTGTCACACGCATCCACTTGAAACCGAATTACCTGTCAGGTGGCTACGGCCAATTCAGTTATCACTTTAATTACTGGGGCCCGATTGCACCGAATCGTGATACGCACGTGACAGTCAAGAAAATGACCAAGTTGGTCTGGTAAATACAAAAAACCTATAGCCAGGGAAAAAAAGATGGATATACGATCACAAATCTCGATGGTGTTTCACCTCGACAAGTGTATTGGTTGTCACACCTGCTCAGTCGCCTGTAAGAACATTTGGACGGACCGCAAAGGTGCCGAATATATGTGGTGGAACAATGTAGAGACAAAACCCGGTACTGGTTATCCCGGAAAATGGGAAGATCAGCTAATTTATAAAGGCGGCTGGGAAAAGAAAAACGATGGCAACGGTGAGATAAAGCTCAAGGGCGCCGGTAAGGTTAAGGGTCTCGGCAATATCTTTCATAATCCTAACCTTCCGGTTATCGATGACTACTATGAGCCGTTCACCTACAAGTACCTGGACCTCATTGAATCTCCAGCCGGGGATGATCAGCCAACAGCACGGCCCGTATCACTGATCACTGGCAAGCCCATTGATATCAAGATGGGGCCCAACTGGGACGATGACTTAAGTGGCACGCCGGATTACGCTCGCAATGATCCAAACCTTAAAAACCTGACTGCTGCAGAACAGGAAGCGATGTTCCAGTTGGAGAAGATGGCATTTTTCTACCTACCACGCATTTGTAATCACTGCCTAAACCCGGCTTGTGTCGCCTCTTGTCCATCTGGGGCACTCTACAAGAGAGGTGAGGACGGCATCGTACTGGTAAACCAGGAAGAGTGTCGGGGTTGGAGGATGTGTGTGACAGCATGTCCCTACAAGAAAACTTACTACAACTGGCATACCGGTAAATCCGAAAAATGTATTTTGTGCTTCCCGCGCATTGAAGCCGGACTGGCCCCCGCCTGCATGCACTCTTGTGTTGGTCGTATTCGTTACCTGGGTGTAGTTCTCTACGACGCTGACAAGATCGAAGAGGTGGCATCTTCTGCCGACGACAAACTTGTTCAAAACCATATGGATATCATGTTGGACCCTGATGACCCTGAGGTGATTGAAGCCGCTAAGGCCAACGGCATTGCGGACTCAACAATCAGGTCAGCACAGAAGTCACCGGTCTATAAATTTGTGAAAAAGTGGGGGTTGGCTTTACCCCTCCATTCCGAGTTCCGCACCTTGCCGATGTTGTTTTACGTGCCGCCACTCTTGCCCGTAATGGCTTCACTGGGCAAAACCGACAAAGCACAGTTCGACAAGATGGGCTCCACTGTCAAGCAGTGGAACGATGACTGGTTATACGACACCAGCACAGAGAATATCTTCGGCACTGTTGATGAAGCCCGTTTTCCGATGCAGTACATGGCAAACCTGTTCAGTGGCGGTGATACAGAAATGATCAAGGCAAGAATCACCAAATTGATGGCTGTCAGAATCTACCGAAGATGGAAAACCGTCGGTGATATTTCCAAAGAAAAGGCCGACAAGGCCCTTCAGGAAACCGCCTTAACAGCATCAATGGCTGAAGATATCTACTACCTCACTTCTCTTGCCAAATTCGATGATCGTTTTGTGATTCCTGCAGCGCACCGCGAACAAGCCATCGAAATGATGGAATTCACTGGAGACAAAAAGGGCAACACAGGATTTGGTTTTAAGGAAGGCACGACCACCAGGGGGTTATGAAATGGAACATAGAAATCACTACACAGCAATTGCAGCTTTGTTTGAATACCCGGATGAAGGCTTTACGGATAATGTAACAAACATCAGGAATCTCCTTGACGCAGATTACCCCAGGGCAGTCAAGCAGCTCGATCAGTTCATTGCACATCTTCCCGCTGATGACTTGTTACTCATGCAGGAATTGTTCACTCGCTCATTTGATGTCCAGGCGATCGCAACCCTGGACCTTGGATATGTGCTATTTGGGGATGACTACAAACGTGGAGAAATGCTGGCAAATCTGAACCGGGAGCACACCGAGGTGGGCAATGACTGCGGAACGGAACTGGCAGACTACCTGCCGAACATCCTGCGATTGATCAGCATGCTGAAGGACGAGGAACTGGTTAACGACCTGGCCTATGCGATTGTTGCACCGGCTCTTTTGGAAATGGTGGCTGAATTTGATCCTCTGCGGCTCGAGAAGAAAAACGAGACCTACGAGAAACACTATAAAACGTTGATCGAAACACCTGCAGTAAAAGATGAAGCAGTCACGCTGTACAAATTTGCGTTGCGCTCACTCTACGAAGTGTTGAAGCAGGATTTCTCATTAGTCGAAAAAATACCGTTGCAGCGGCAACCCGATGACTTCCTTACATCCGTGACACAGGAAAATGAAATTGAACAGCGCGCCGAGTTACTTTAGCTCGGCATACTGAAGGAGTGCACAATGCCTGATGATGTGCACAAAGAGAACATAGAAGAGAGGAAACCTAATGAATTCGTTTGACTATTTCTTTTTCGTGATGTTTCCATATCTTGTAATGGGCATCTTCTTCGTCGGTGTAATTTATCGATACAGGAAGACTGGCTATACCGTCACAAGTTTGTCGGCACAGTTTCTTGAAGGTAATGGGGGGTTCTGGGGTACGGTGCCCTTTCACTGGGGAATATTGATGATATTCCTCGGGCACCTGGTGGCCTTCCTGTTCCCTGCATCGGTATTGTCCTGGAACGCAGATCCCGTTCGCCTGATCGTTCATGAGGGATTGGGTTTCACTTTTGCCGTCGCCGTTCTTGTAGGCCTTTGCGCGCTTCTGCTGCGACGCCTGACGAATCCGCGTCTGATCGTCGTGACATCCAAGATGGATCTTTTCGTCGAGCTCATACTTTTACTACAGGTCTTCCTGGGTTGCTGGATCGCACTTGGCTATCGTTGGGGTTCTTCCTGGTTTGCCGCCGACCTCTCGCCCTACCTTTGGTCTATCTTGAGCTTTAGTCCACAGCCAGAGGCTGTCTACGCAATGCCAATGGTCATTAAGGCTCATATCATCGGTGCTTTCACCATTTTCCTGATCTTCCCGTTCACCCGCCTGGTGCATATCCTGGTCGCACCGTTTCACTATATCCTGCGCCCATACCAGGTCGTTATCTGGTATTGGGACAGGCGGCGTCTGCGGCAAGCTGACACCCCCTGGTCGGACGCCAGACCACGCAACAATTAACGGGTTGTGCCTTGAATTGATTGCGGAGTAGAAGTCGTGGAAAAAGTAGCAACTGCTAAATCACACAAGGCCTTGTTTCTAAACACCACAGCATTCACAGTCTGTTTCGCTGCATGGATGATGAATGGCGTACTCGTCACCTTTCTCGCTGCGAACCAGGTATTCGAATGGGGTCCCGTCGAAATCGGCTGGCTGATGGGTATACCAGTTCTAACCGGCGCCATCTTCCGACTTCCGGCTGGCATGCTCACCGACAAGTATGGTGGCAAGCCCATATTCACCAGTTTGCTGTTTATCTGCGCCATACCGATGTACCTGCTTTCCTATGCAGATAGCTTTCTAACATTTGCACTCTGTAGCGCTGGATTTGGCCTTGCCGGGGTCAGCTTCTCTATTGGCATCGCCTTCTCGTCAGTCTGGTACCCTAATGAACGCCAGGGAACCGCGCTTGGCATCTTCGGCGCGGGTAATGCTGGAGCCGCGCTGACCACGTTATTTGCCCCCACGCTGCTCAACTACCTGACCAATGATGGTGTAAACATCGAGGGTTGGCGACAGTTGCCGATATTCTATTCTGGCTTGCTTGTAGTCATGGGCGGCGTATTCCTGCTTTTATCAGAAAATAAGAAGCCGGAATCAAGCGCTAAATCCGTGTCTGAGATGTTGCATCCATTAAGAGATCTGCGGGTCTGGCGATTTGGTTTGTATTACTTTCTGGTTTTCGGCTGTTTTGTGGCCTTTTCACAATGGCTGGTACCTTATTTCGTCAATGTGTACTACCTGCCGTTGGTGACGGCCGGTCTACTGGCCGCTGCGTTCAGTTTTCCTTCCGGGGTGATTCGCGCTATTGGTGGATGGCTATCGGATGTACTGGGCGCCCGGGCTGTCATGTACTGGGTATTGGGATTATCCGTTGCTCTCAGCTTTATGCTCGTGGTTCCCAAAATGGAAATATTTTCGCCTGGCGAAGGTGTCATGGCAATGCGAGCAGGAACGGTAACCGAGGTGGCGAAATCACGCATCGTCGTTGATGGGAAGCATTATGTACTTGACGAGCAAGATAGGTCATTTGAAAAACTGGAAGATCACGTACTGGTATTCCCGGCGAAAACGACCTGGCAGGAGCCAGTTGTTGAGGTAGGGCAAGAGATTAACAGGAGGGAACTGTTAGCCAGAGGCGTCACCAAGATCTACTTCCAGGCTAATGTCTGGATATTCGCCTTCTTCGTTGTGTTACTTGGCACAGTGTGGGGTATCGGCAAGGCAGCGGTCTATAAGTACATTCCCGATTACTACCCGGAAGAAGTCGGTGTCGTCGGTGGAATGGTCGGGGTGATCGGCGGTCTGGGCGGCTTTTTCTGTCCCATCATATTCGGATACCTGCTGGATGCGACGGGGTTATGGACAAGCTGCTGGATGTTTATGTGGGTCCTTTCCTGCATTTGTCTGTTCTTGATGCACAACGTCATTCAGCTCCGGGAGCGCAGAGAATATCCCGAAAGAACACAGCACTTTTAGACAATAGGAAATCGACAATGACAACGAATCTAGACAAGTGGGATCCTGATGATGAACAGTTCTGGGAATCTAAGGGAAAAAAAATTGCGGATCGTAACCTGTGGGTTTCAATTCCCAGTCTTCTTTGTGGATTCGCAGTCTGGCTCTACTGGGGAATCATCTCGGTGCAGATGCTCAACCTGGGGTTTCCCTTTTCTTCAGAACAATTCTTCACGTTGACAGCTATTGCAGGTTTGAGTGGTGCAACCTGCCGAATTCCGAGTACGTTCTTTATCAGGATCGCGGGTGGTAGAAACACTATCTTCTTCACCACAGCCTTGCTGATGATTCCTGCACTGGGTACAGGAATCGCCCTGCAGAATCCTGATTCACCCTTCTGGATGTTTCAACTGCTGGCGCTGCTGTCCGGCTTTGGTGGTGGTAACTTTGCATCTTCGATGTCCAACATTAGTTTCTTCTATCCGAAAAAACAGCAGGGCGCTGCTCTCGGGATGAACGCAGGATTGGGCAACTTTGGCGTGACTACCATGCAGATTCTCGTGCCTCTGGTTATGACCATGGGGATCTTCGGCGGTGAATCCATGACACTGGTAAATACCAGCGGCTGGATATTCGGCAAGATCCCGGCCGGGACACCCACATTCCTGCACAATGCCGGTTATGTCTGGTTGATACTGTTAATTCCTCTGGCGTTCTTTGGCTGGTATGGCATGAATAACATCACCACAGAATCAGTCACGCCAGAGCCCGGTAACCTGCTCAGCGGAATATTCAAAATTTCGATGTTGTTGCTGATTTCACTAATCGCCGCAACCGGCGGTCTGTATTTACTACTTCCTGCACCAACAGGCATTGGCCTGTTGAACAAGTGGATAGCGCTACCACTGGTCATAGTAGTTACCGTTCTCGCGCTTCGATATCTGACAACGGGTGCGTTACAGTCAAATCTGAAGCGCCAATACAAGATTTTCAATGATAAACACACCTGGGCAATGACTGTGATCTACACTATGACATTCGGATCATTCATCGGTTATTCAGCAGCATTCCCCCTCGCAATCAAGGTCATCTTTGGCTTCTCTCATATTCCAGGTGCCGATGGCACGATGATGCATAATACAATCAACCCAAATGGTCCCAGCGCCCTTGCCTTTGCATGGATCGGACCTTTCATAGGTGCACTCATTCGTCCGGTCGGCGGTTGGATCGCAGACAAACTCGGAGGTGCGAGGGTAACTCAATGGGTGTCCGTTGTGATGATCGGATCTGCACTGGGAGTGGCCTACTATATGTCTGCAGCTTACAAGTCCTCCACACCCGAGCAATTTTTCTGGCCCTTTTTCACCCTGTTTGTCGTTCTTTTTGCAGCATCAGGTGTTGGTAATGGCTCTACATTCCGGACGATTGCAGTCGTATTTGAACAGGAGCGCCGCGGTCCCGTACTCGGCTGGACCTCTGCAGTGGCAGCCTATGGTGCATTTATTATCCCCAAGGTGATTGGTGAACAAATCAAACTGACGACCCCAGAAGTTGCACTGTATGGATTTGCGGTATTTTACGGGATCTGTCTTGCACTTAACTGGTGGTTCTATCTGCGACCTGGTGCCGATGTCAGGAATCCTTGATCAGGGACTTCTCACGAGGTAATACGGTTCAACCCTTCGCGTCGATCGGTCAGATAATTGCACACGATCATGCAAATTCATCCTTTCCATTTTGGTAAGAAGTCTCACACGACCCCAAAGTTCGCAATGAGGTCAATACCTTGAAACAACTCCACATCTCAGAGACGAATACACAGGTGTTCTTAGATAAACCGGCATGACACTGGCAGTATGGCTTTGGTGATGGGCTCAGAAGGTGGAATACCATCATTGACAAGATTATCCAAGTGTTCCCTTTTCAGCTTTTCAGCCTTGTGTCATACGTTCCAGCGCCAGCCTTGGTCAATTCACCCGACAGCTCACTTGTTTGCGCTCGCGCTGGAGACAATACGCGATTGCGCCGCGTCTCGCGGTAAATCGTGAAGATTGCCGCAATAATGACGATGGTCGCACCGAACCCGGTCGGCAGCCGCGGAAATTGATCACAGTTATCTTAGTATGACAAGGATTACTATTGCGCTTTTTCTGCCCTGAAGGTCGCGGCAGAAACCCCCGCAATCAATCGATTTACCAGACTATCTACTTCCGGATCATCCCAGTTCAAGCTGCTGCGTAACAACCCCATGGCCTGTCCGTCGCGGTCTATTACGACACTGGTAGGCAGTACGTCTAGTGGAAAATGGCGACCCAGGCTTTCGGCGGATTCCGTATATAGCGCCATTGACTGAATCGACAGGCGCGTAAACATTTGCCGCGCCAAATCTATGTCGCTGTCGAGCGACACAGCCACAATTACGAAATCATCTCCGCCAAGCCGCTGCTGCATCCGGTCCAGTGCGGGTAGTTCTTTGATACAGGGAGCACACCAACTCGCCCACAGATTCAACAGGACAATTTTGCCGCTGAATCCAGTCAATGCGACATGTTCACCCTGCTCATTTCGAATCAGAACTTCGCCTACGTCAATTGGGCTTTTAAGCCATCGAAAACTGCCAATCGATCCATCGTATGACTCATTAGTAATATGGGTGGGCAACGCCTCTGCACCAGATTGCGAAATCATTATCATCAACAGTATCGAAGAGTAAACGGCGCTTCTCATATCCAGATCAAATCCGGGTCATAAATTCATTTAATAATAACCAGACTCAAACTGGCAATCAACATTAATGCGGGATTTGATGAGTTAAGAACCCATCAGGTGAGAACTTGCGAAGAAAGAAATACTTGCGGGAGTGTAAGAGAAAGTCACTGACTTCGATGATTCACCTGATTGTCACGATGAAAGGAGTTTTTATACCGGGTTCATCGGCGAACGATCTTGTCACCAAGCCAGTTTCACTGTGTTCAGACGACGAGCACTGCCAACAGTCACAACAGTGACTTTCAAACCTTTTCGAATAATATTACATCTAACTTTTTTGATTAGAACTGAGTGAATGATACATAAAGCGCATATGGCAAACACGAAAACTACGAACCTAAAGTACCTTGTATCAACATTGATAATAATGACCAGTATGCCGGGTGCAAATGCTGCGGAGCTGATCAATCCATCAGTATTTTTTATGAAACCCTGCTTGTTAAACCCTGAATCAGAAAACGAGATCAGTGCTCTGTGTGCTGATTTGGAACTTAAGGAAAATCGCGATCAACCCAGTTCCAGGCTAATTACACTGCCACTTGTCTATGTTCCTGCAACTGATGTTAAAGGAAGTGATATACCTTTATTTCTCTTACAGGGTGGCCCTGGAGCGAGCAATATTTGGAACAATCCTAAATCGTGGATGTACCGTAGACAGCCCCTGGTTATGGTTGGCTATAGAGGTGCGGATGGCTCAAGCACACTGCTCTGTCCTGATCTTACAAAAGGTCAACTAGGGCTCGGTAACAACTTGACGAGTAGTGAATCGAAAGCCTTGTTTGCGAGTCATGTATTTGATTGTTCTGTAGATTTACAGAAGCAGGGTTTCGATCTGAATCAATACACAATGATGCAGGTTATAGAAGACATTGAGGAAGTCAGAAAGAAACTTGGCGTTGACAAAATTAACCTTCTCAGCGAAAGCTATGGTACACGTGTAGCCTACATCTACGGCCGGAAATATCCTGGTGTTATTAATCGTTCGGTGATGATTGGCGTCAATCCCCCAGGACACTTTGTCTGGGAACCAACTTTGATTGACGAACAGTTAAACTATATGTCCAGGCTTTGTGAAGTGGATACCTGGTGTAATCAGCGAACAGACAACCTGGCAGGGTCGATAAGAAAAGTCGTCCGTACAATGCCGGATTCATGGTTTGGATTCCCAATTGATCCTGGAAAAGTCAGGTTTCTTGCGATGAACTTTTTACATAATGTCGGTGGGGCAGCGATCATTTACGATATTTTTCTTGCGGCTGATCAAGGTGATCATTCGGGTCTTGCTCTTTTAACCTTAATGTACAATTTACAGATGTACATCGGAACCTCTCAACCAATGGGTGATTTATTCTCGAAGGGTATGGTTGATTATGAGCCGTCCAGGGATTATGGGAAAGATATGTATCCTCCCGAATCTATCATGGGGAGTGCCATGTCTGAATTATTGATGGCGGCAGGTCCAATGTGGCCTCATTCAGAATTCCCGGCGGAGTATCGAAAAATTGAAACCTCAGCTGTGAATACACTAATGATTAATGGCTCAATAGACTTTTCCACTCCAATACAAAATGCCAGAAATGAGTTGCTGCCGATTTTGACCAATGGTCATTTGGTTGAACTTAAAGAGATGGGCCATGTTGGTGATGTCTATAACAGGCAACCTGCAGCAACAGAACATCTAGTATTAACCTATTTCAAAAATGGTATTGTCGATAAGTCAAAGTTTGAAAATGAACCATTTAACTTTGTCGCTGACAATAGTTTTCCTCTCTTTATGAAACTGGGTTTGCTGATCCTTGTATTTATGGCTTCACTACTTGTGCTACTGGTGTGCTGGGTAGTGAAGATAGTCAGTAACAAGGTCGCATGAACTATATAAATACAGGTGCACACCAAAACAAAACCAGCTCGTTAGCGTATCACATTCAAAAGTAGTGGGTGATCCCGGGTAACTACTCCCCAGAGGCCTCCCAGGCATTGGTCTCTACAACAATCATCTCGCGATACTTAACCGGCATATCCCAGGTACCACGCCAGCCTTTGGGTACCGTAAAACTGTCCCCAACCCTGTAGGTCTGAGCGCTTCCATCGATGTCGGTCAGCGTTACCTCTCCCTCCAGTACAACGACAAATTCGTCGTAGGGAAATGGCTCACTGACGTCAATCACTGCAGGCATGGCTTCATAAATCGCTACCGCAACCTCACCGCGGTGGAGCTCCTTCTGCCAGTGCTGATTGGTACCTTTGATTACTGTTCCCTCCGGCCAGGGAGGTATGCTGTCGAGCTCGAGTGTTCGTATTTTCTCAAGGTGCAGTGGCACCACGATGGGATCGGCTTCAGCTTGCAAGACGATGCTCGCCGCAAGGATTACAAACAATAGTGTGACATTCTTCATGGAGACTTCCCTCATTCGCTATTCTTTTCTATCCGCCCCTAATGGGCCCAACATGCTTGTCATGATGTTACACCGGATTTGTTTTCAATAAACTCCAGCACCGTTCTCCGGAACGCTTTTGCTTCTTTTCCCCATCCTCGCCCGTCGCCCATAAAAAGCGTTGCACCTTCGAGAAACGACATCAGAAACAAAGCCTCTGCTCGAGGTGCGAATGCGCCTGTTGCGCGTAATGCCTCTTCTAGTGTTTCAACATACCTTACGTAGATGTTGTCAATCAGGTCAGAGACGAGTGGCTGGACCTGCTGCATCGCCCACAACTGAGGCCACAACTTGTCGGCCGAGAAAACTTTACCGGCTTCATCATCCAGTATGAATCTTGCGACCTCATGCAACCCCACTGTGACATTATTCTTCTGAATCGAACTGAATGACTGGTGATAAGACTCCGCGATGTATCCTACAACCGCTCTGATCAGATCATCTGAGCTTCGGAAATGGTATTGGAGGGACGCGAGTTTCATCCCGACTTCGCGGGCCAAAGCCTGCATAGTCAGGCTGGCGTAGCCTTTGTCCGCAATCAACTTGATTGCTGCATTCAGTATCTGCGTTCTGCGTTCTGCGTTCGGTCATGTGACTGTCATCTGACAGGTAGTGTGCTAAATTATAACCTGTCGGTTGACAGGTAAATGGCCTTGAGAATAAAAATTACCAGGCGGGACCTTCTGAATGGCATAGCAATCGGTACAGGGGGCCTCATTCTGCAAGCCTATGGCAGCGAGCCTAATGGCAATCCAGCCAGTGTTGCGACTGGATTCAAATCGAGTGCAGCACCCCCCTACTATCCGCCAACCCTGACAGGGATGCGGGGCAGCCACGATGGTTCGTATGAAGTCGCTCATGCATTGGCCTGGCAGGGGCAAAAGCCCAAATCGTATGAAGCCCTGGACGAGCACTATGACCTGGTCGTCGTCGGCGGAGGGATGAGCGGGCTCGCTGCAACCTGGTACTACCGTAAAAAAATAGGTCCGGAAGCACGTATTCTGATTCTTGATAATCATGATGATTTTGGCGGCCATGCCAAGCGAAATGAGTTTCACTACAAAGACAGAATGGTGCTGAGTCTCGGAGGTGCCCAAAACCTGGATAACCCAGGCAACTACAGCGAAGCTGCGGGAAGCCTGATGATTGATATCGGCATTGATCAGGAAGCTATCGACACAATGGAAGCCAATACACCAGACAATTTTACACTTGGCGGTAAACTCAATGCTGATGTCGGTCTAACTGTCCCTGGTAAGGATCAACATCTGACACTGGGCGGTCATTGGTTGAAGTTTTTTCATGGCAGAGGCGACTATCGCACTGCTGTGGCTGCACTCCCCATAGCAGATGACCAGAAAGAAAAACTCATCTCATTTTTCGGTGGCGAACAGGACCTTCTGGATGACCTGTCCCTGACTGAGAAATGGAACTACGTGAACTCCGTCAGCTACAACCAGTTTCTGTTTGATCGGGTTGGGCTCTCGAAAAAAACGATCCCCATACTGAATGCGCATCTCCTCATCCTCAATGGCCCGTCAGGTTGGAATCACACGGTGCGTGAGGCCATTATGAGCGGCTGCCCAGGGTTACGTGCCATGGGCTGGCTTGCAGACTTTGTCGATTCAATTGGCGCCATGTTGATGGATGACATGGCGGGAGAAATACGCATGTTCCCTGACGGTAATGCCTCTGTTGCTCGGCTACTGGTTCAAAAACTCATACCTGGCGTTGCACCTGATATGAAGGGCTTCGAGGATGTCGCTGTTGCTCGATTTGACTATGGCGCACTCGATCAAGAGGATCAACCGGTACGAATACGACTTAATAGCACCGCCGTTGGCGTGAAGGAAGTTGGCGATCAGGTACAGGTCGACTACGTCCAGCACGGCAAGCCGTTGCGTATCACTGCACGCCACTGTGTTTTAGCCTGCTATAACAACCTGATACCGCACCTCTGTCCGGAGATGAGTGACGCTCAAAAAGACGGCTTGCGCTATGGCGTTCGCGTACCTTTCGTTTATGCCAATGTGCTGCTCGACAACGGCCGCGCTTTCTCAAAGTTGGGCGTGACTATAACGCAATGTCCCTACGACCCTTTTCAATGGGTAAGTGCTGCACCGACCATGACCTCAGGTGGCTATGAGCCTCCACGGGGTCCTGATGATCCGATGGTCGTTTTTATGATGGGTTCGCCCACACCTTCAGCAGGCGAGAAAGGTACAACACGTGATCTACTCCGAATCGGTCGTCATAAAATCTACGCGACTACTTTTGAGCAGTACGAGAAGGAGATACGGGAACAACTTCAAGGGATGTTAGGCAATTATGGCCTAAATCACGAAACTGATATCAAAGCTATCACCGTTAACAGAATTCCTCACGGCTACGCTTATTGGTATCAGGGGCTGCATGATCCCGAGTGGGAGGAAGGAAAGGCTCCCCATGAAATAGGTCGGCAGAAGTTTGGCCGCATATCCATTGCCAATTCCGACTCAGAAGTAACGCCATTAATGAATGCTGCATTCGATGCAGCCTGGCGAGCAGTAGAAGAACAGACAGCTTGAGCTAGAGCCGACAGACTATGAGCGTGTTGGGAGACTATCTGTAGGAGGCGCGTGAACGCAGGATCTATTCAGGTTTTTCGCTGATGATAACAAAACGCAGGTTTATTCAGGCTGGCATGCTTACCGCGTTGCTGCCGTTTCAAGTCAGAATACAGGCAGGGGAAAAGGAAATGCAGGCCAGAATTGCAGAAATCATCAGTGAATACGCTGGTCAGGGGATGCACCGATTTCTCGTTGGATCGCCTTTTTGTCTATAACCATGGCAATATTGTTTGTTGTCCGGACCGCGCTAGAAGATCGTACCCTTAAACGCGAACTACCGGGTTATCTTGAGTATGCGAGCAGGGTACCCCACCGTTTGATTCCAGGTGTTTGGTGACATTAAAAAGCTTCGATTCGGAGGTTCTAGTGACTATTGAGCGAGGGTAGACAAGCCGTCAGTTTTTTTCGCACTTGCGCCGGTCGAACTGACAATCATGTTCGTTAAGGAAAGCGTATCGCATTCCTCACATGTAAGGGAGATGGATTGATGAATTCCAGAATGCTTCTTACAGCCGTCGCTCTGCTGTCAACGATGTCCTGCAACGGTGGGGCCCGGGGTGAACTACCACTGGAGCCAATCCAGGCAGACGAAATCCTTCTGGCCCTGGAGATCGCACCGACCCGGGAGGGCCCTGCTCCGGAAACACCGAATGGCGTCCCGCATCAGCAACACAGCCAGAACGCTCCTGTCGAAATGCAGCAGTTGTTGCTCGCGTCGGTCTCCGAGCTGCCCGGTATACGGATCCGGCGAACACCCTTCTCTTTGGCTGGTTCATTGGGTTGGCGGTTGAAGCCGAGTTTTGCCCAAGGACCGGAGGGCGCCTTCATCCAGCAGACTTCCGAATTCGCACACCAGCACCGGCGATTGGACGGCAGTATGCACATGCTATTGCCCGTTCAAGCTTCTGCGATTGCCCTGGAAAAGGGTTGGGCTGTCTTCCATCCGTTCACCAATGACATATCTGGAGACGACTCGGACTATGTCATGATTTTCGGCCCCGGGAACGAGGCCGAACTGCAAGTCATCTGGACCATCGCTCAGATCTCCTACTTCCAGGCGCGAGGTCTGAGCATGGTCCCCAGAAGTTCAACTGCGGTCACGGTACCGCCAACTTAACTTCTCGAATTCACCAAAACCCTAGGTCGACTTTTCCTGGAACAATGAGCTTTCTCATCTTTGAATTGGGCGCAAATATGCCGTGAAACCGAACAAGGTTATGCCGGGGTCGAGGTACCAGCGCAGCAAGCTTGCTCAGAAAATCCAAGGGTGAAAACAGAATATGTGTGGTTCCGTCCCTAAACGGATTCTTCGGCTCCTATTGGATCTTGCCGTCAGCTCTGACTGTGAGTCGGTGCTTTTTACCTGTTCTGAAGCCTGGATACACCATCCGTCCTTCGAAATACCGCCCATACTCAAAAACAGTCCGTTTATCCTCCAATTTACGTAATATCTAATTTCGTGAGGTATAACTTACATACCAGTTTCAGGTGGGAAGGAACCAACGCCAAACTCAATCATTATTCACAACGCTGAAATGAGGAAAGGCTTATCAAACTACAAAAAGGATTTAGCTTAATTGAACTACTGATTGTTATCGCGACTATCGGTATTCTTTCGTCAGTCGCCATGCCTGCTTACCGCGAGTACTCCAAGACAACTAACATGAGCAAGGTAAACGTTCACTACCAGAATGCAATCAGAACTTCACGTACCACCTTTGTGAAGCGTAATAGTTACCTCGCCTTAGGTCTGATTTCCACTGTTCCCAACAGCGGTGATGACTGGATTGCTCTTTTTAATCCACAAGGTGTTCTTGCCCCTGGTGGTGGTGATGCATACCAGGCAAGCGCAGACGACCTAGCTGGTGTTGTCGGGATTACGGGTAACGCGGATTCAATCACCATTGTCCGACCTTCTTATCAGGACTACGGTACCAGCATCACAACGACTATTGTCGGTGCAGACGAGACATAGTCGATACGAAGTTCTGATCTTGTTGAGAATAGTGAGTTGTCATGAATCGTGCAAGGAAGAGATCACCTTCATTGGTCACAGGAGATCGATTTCTGTTTGGCCTATTAGCAATGTTAATTGGCGAACGCCGCCTGCAGAAGGTTGCTGGCATCATTGATCAGTTTACTCGAAGGATTATTGGTTTTGCAGTGCATGCTGGTGATTGTGATTGGCCATACGAGCAGGAGGACGTGGAAAAACGACGCTGACGGCAACAACAGATATTAGTTAACGACTTCAACAAGTTCGACTCTCTATTGTAGATATCACAAAACTAGTCATCACACCGATCACGAATAGACACCAGACGATGATGGCACCAGGTGGCAAATCAAATAAGGTTGAAAGTAGTAGACCTGCTGAATAAGCAATTGCACCTAGCATGTAACCGGTTACCAAGCGTCGTATCCCATGAATTTGACGGGTGGCCAGTGCTGGGATAATCAGTGATGCAAACACGAGGTAAACTCCAACTAATTGAACCGAGGCGGTAACGCTGAAAGCAAAGATAATATAGAAAGTGTAATGGCCCTTTACGCCTGGCTTAAACCAGATTGCCAGCACTACCATATAGACCAATGCAATAGGCCACAGAGATTCCAGTGTCACCCACAGGATTTGCCCAACGAGTAAATCTTTGAGATTTTCTCCTCCATGGGGGTTTTCTGCCAAAGCGAGAATGCTGGCAGTCGCCGCCAATACAAACAACACGCCAATGAATGCTTCTTGAACCTCAGGAAATCGCCGCTCTGTCCAGAGCAACAATACGGTGGCAAGCAGCGCTGCACTCACTGCTGCCATCTGTGCTGGGAAACCTAGTATGTCCAAGTCCATATTCGCAGCAACGATGACACCCAGACCGGCGACTTGCGCAATGGCAAGATCGATAAAGATAATGCCTCGTTTTAAGACCTGTTGTCCCAGAGGAACGTGGGTACTTAAGACCAGCAATCCGGCGAGTAGAGCCGGTCCAATGATTGTGATGTCAACCAGCTCAAAATTCATGTCTCCTCCAACAACAATGAGAGTGTGACATCGAATAACTCGAATAGATCTTCAGCCGTATGATTTTCGCCCACTGAATAAGGCAGCACGAGCATCGGTAGTCCGGTTTTTTCTGACAACCACTTAGATGGTTTGGCATTTGCGTATGGTGTTCGAAGTAAATACCTGGGCGGATTTGTCTCGACTATGTTTAGCAGTGATGACAAATGGGCACTGCTGGCTGCAATGCCAGGTTTTGTCTCAATCGTAGCAATACGATCCATCTTCAGCCAATTGATTAGATAAGAAAAACTGCTATGGTGGGTGACGATTTTTGTCCCCCTCAGTGTTTTCGCCTGCTCTTTCCAACGCGTGAGGGCGATCTGCCAACGATGCTGAAAATCTTCCTGCAGGTGCCGGTACTCCTGTGCACTATCAGGATCGAGTGCTATTAGTCGTTCAGTCAATGCTTTTGCAATGATGCGTATATTGCGTGGATCCAGGTGAACATGAGGGTTACCCAGCGGGTGTAAGTCTCCCAGGGCTCTGTCAAGTTGTTGAGGTACTTCCAAACGTCGAATGAAGGATGATGCTTCAAAGTGACCTTGTTGTCCTACCTGTATGTTTCTATTACCTGAACGTCGTAGAAGCAAAGGTAACCAGCCAATTTCAAGGTCTGCACCTGAACACAATAACAAATCAACCTTTGCTATGGTTGCAATCAAACTAGGTCTGGCTTGCAAACGATGCGGGTCTTGGAACACGGTTAGTGCGCTCTCAATCTGGTTAAGCTCACCGGCAAGTTCCTTGCTCAGGGATGCCCATTCAGGTTCACAGGCAAATATTCGTAGTGCTAGTGCATTGTTTGAAAAACTGATGAACATCACAAACGTGAATACAAATCTGCTCATTGATCAATCCTCAAAATCGATGAGCGCCGTGCGCGCCCAAACTGTGTAAATATTGCAACACCCAACGGCTGTCGTTTTCTAACCCCGATTGACCTGCATTTAGTTGAAGCCTGATGCGAGAGAACTCACTGTTTGACCATTCGAGGGTGAGTGAATTTCTGTCTGTCGAATCGTTCCTTGCTTCTAAAGATGTGCCCGCAACATTCTTGTTGTCCGCGCGCACTTGATCATAGCGGTAGCCGATCCGCCACTGTGGCTTGAACTGCCAGAACCCTTGTAAATACCAACCCGATTGATCTCCTGAATAATTTGCTGTGTCTAGCTGTCCATTTTCTTCTCGCCAGAAATATTCGCCCTGTAGTTTAAAGTTGGTATATACGGGATTCCCGTTGGGAGACCACTTCCAAACGAAGTTCAGGTTGTATAAATCAGAGTCACCGGTAAATAGAGTCGATTCTTCATTCGATGCATTTACTGCTCGATCTATAACCGTTGTGTGAAGGACGCCAATACCCACTTGCCAACTACCGCTAAATCCAATATCACCACCTGTGTCAGCAAATAAGCTCCATGCGCCCATACCATCATGAGCAGCGCCAGCGGCAGGAAATGCATCACCTCGAAGAATTTCGCCGCCAATTTCAAAATAGTGCTGGGTGGGCAACAACCATCTGACCTGGATGCCATCATCTTTATACTGTCCGCCCAGGAATACTTCGTAGGAGAGAGGCCGATCGGCAAAATTATCGGTATGGGTGTGAAAACCATTGAGGTATCCCATACCTGAAAAGAAACGACCAGCGGTAACATTAATACCACCTGGTATTGCTAATGATTGGATGTACGCTTCTTCAAGTTCTACTTCAGTCTCGCCATCATCACTTGCGAGAGCGAACGTTAAGTTAGCGAAGAATTTGTCATCAACATTGGCATTAAAGTTCAATTCACTCTCCCCCAGAGAGAATCCTTCATCCACTGGGCCAGCTTCTTCGGGCAGGCTGAATCCGGGAACCTGGTAATCTTGATGACTGGTTTGTGAAGCCACAGTACCAACGAGTATTACGCCTATAGCAGGATTGAATGTATTGGCTGAGCGAGTCATGGGATTAGGCGCTAGTGCAGCCTCTTCTGCTAATTCCAATGCCTCCATTGCCTGTTCTGCAATAACTTCATTGCGAGACACAGTTTGTGTTACTCGCTGTTCGGCAAGCTCAAGCCTTCGTTCCAGGTCACTAATTCGGCGGTCATACTCAGTTTTTAATATTGCTAATGAGTCTTGTAGCTCGTCAATTTCGCTCGACGATGTTGGCGGTTCTGCAACATCTGCAGCACCTTTGGAGGTCAGGGTCGTCATTGCAGGATGCCCTAAACAAAAAGGAGCCATGCCCAAGAGGACTGCACCCAGTGAAATAAATTTCATGTTTTCTCCTTATTGAAAGAAATTGATTAAAATTCAAGAATGAATTTGAAATCTATCTACCCAACAAGGAATATAGGGGGGCTTCGTGCGACAGCGAGTACGCAAGAAAATTGAACAAAACGCGAATGGAAGTGATCACTATAAACTCGTGTGACAATTACTTCCGGTATCCGAGGCGGGACGCTCAATACAGAGTCGAAATTCGCCTGATACAAGCACACGACACAGGCAGTATCGGAGACTACATCATCATGGGAATGCTGAGCCAGTATTGTTACAGACAGTAATGATACCGCCAACAAGGCGATGAGCAGTTTCTTACATTGGCTAATTACATGCACACCTGCGTCTCATGGAAGACATCGAAAAGATTATGATTCATTCAATAGGAAATGTAAAAAGGTGATAGAGTTTATGAATAAAATTTGAAAAACGGTATCCCAGTAAGTGAAGAAGGAACGTCAGTAGTTTTATAAAAATCTCGTAGAGTTTAAGCAGGGATAGAGCAGAATAGATCGGTGAGAAGATTTTCTGACCAGGCTTGGCGATTTTGACCTGTTAATTCAATTATCTTATCCTTGCACGGAGGAGGATTCCGATGTCACGTACAATTGATTTCTATTTTGACTATCTCTCACCCTATGCCTATCTGGCATGGCTTTGTCTGCCGGAAGTGACAGAATCGCGTGACGTTGAGATCGTCCCCAGGCCTGTACTGTTTGCTGGTCTGCTCAATCACTGGGGCCAACTGGGCCCGGCGGAAATTCCCCCAAAGGGAAAACATGTTGGCAAGGATACTGGACGTTTTGCCGCACTTCGCGGAATACCCCTAGGCGGCCCACGCTATCATCCCTTCAATCCGTTGACGGCGCTTCGTGTTTCTCTTGCTGGTGTTGCCGGTGATGATCAAAAGGCGGTCATCAGTGCTATTTTCAATGCCGGATGGGTTGAGGGTATTGATCTTGGTGATCCGGTCGATATCTGCAATACACTGATCGGTGCTGATCTCGAAGGTGAACGACTTGTTGCCGCCACTAAAGAAGCGACGGCAAGTGACATGCTTCGAAAAGAAACAGATCTGGCAATCGAGCGGGGCGTCTTTGGCATTCCCACGATGGGTGTGGAAGATGAAATATTCTGGGGGTTGGACCAACTTCAGTATCTTGCACTTTACCTGGATGGTGATGATCCCCTCGACGCAATGGAAAGAAAAAGCAGGCGCTCAGGCGGAAGAGCCGTGGTCCGCCCGGGTTCTGTTGGGCGCGGGCAGGGAAATGACGGCAAGGTATTGAAGTCATCACCCGCGGATTCGACAGAAAACGAACGTTGAGTTGTTCGCTCATTGTCGAACCTGGAGAATCCATCCCCTGGAAGTGACTGGCATGCTTCAAAACCCTCGGAACAAAGCCATGGTGTATTCTGTCCCCTGGTGCAACGGGTATTGCTGACACGGACAAGATTGAACAAGTCCAAATAGGAAAGAGAATAAGGCAAATAAGCCATATTTACCGAAAAACAGTTATGTATGGTAATTGCTGATGTTCATGCATATTTGAGACACGCGACGTCGTGATCCTTTAGATGGTCAATCCAATATCGATAAACTGTTCCCCTGGACTTTTCATCTAGATAATTCTCACTGAGGATACTTTGGCAATCTTGGAAAAATGCGGTTTAAATTACCTGTTTACGTCAATTGCAGTCAAATGTAGGTGATTGTACTCTCAATCATCTACAGTCAAATGAAGATGTGTTTCTGGTTCCGATTGTGCAACATCTATTGTCACTTATTCTTCGGTGCGCGGATTTGAACTTAGTTTCCGAAAGTTCAACTAATGTTAGCGGGTCATGATCCCAACATTGGTGATTGCATCAGTTCGTCGATGCGAATAGAGTTTCGCTCAGCGAGCGCAGGTCCAATTGTAGAGGGCACCTATGTCTGGGTTACAGCCGCGGAAAAGCAAATCGATTCGACTAACACGCACCTGCTCTAACTACTGTATATTCATATTGGAGGTATCGCCATGCCGTGGAAACCATTTGCTATTTTGCACCCCGGTGTTTTCGTCCTTGCTTTGATAACCGGTTGCGGCCAGTCGCAGGAAGAAGGATTCCAAATCTATGTTGACCCGGAGGAAGTAGGAAATCTACCTATTCGCATCAAGGGTGTGTATTACTGGAATGACGTGACCATCGATCCATTGCCGCCGCTGCAGCGCCTCAACCTGCAGTTCAGCACTGATCTGGTGAAAGTGGACGGCCTGAAGATCAATGCCGATGGCGGCGATGACAAATGGAATGCACTTTATATCAATGGGTATGCTGACAACCCGGATCTGGTAGTTAATCCGATCATTCCTTTTGAAGTAATCCGTGACGCAGTCAAGCGCGCCGACGCAGCCGGTTTTGATGTTGTCTGCCACTGCTTCGGCGACCTGGCAGTTCGGGCCTTGCTGGACATGATCGAGACCGCTAACGAAGCCAATCCTGACCGGGATCGTCGTCATAAACTCAGTCATGCAACGCTCGTTCATCCCGACGACCTTGCGCGTTTCGGTGAGCTTGGCGTGATCTACGATACGAGCGGCGGTTGGATGAGCCTGGATCCGTTACTGCAATCACTAACATTGAAGCGCCTGGGTCGTGATCGGCGTGACGCGATGTTTCCCATGAAAGCCGTCGCGGATGCAGGTGGAAACGTCTCGCTGGGATCTGACTGGACGGTTTCAGGTTACGCGTCCGAATTCCGCCCACTGGTCGCAATTCGGACTGCCGTCACTCGTCAGTTGCCCGGTCGCGATGACCAACCGCCGCTTGGTGGCGAAGACGCGAGAATGCCTCTCGAATTGGCAATCCACGCCAGTACCCTGGGAGCCGCCTACGGAATGGGCATGGACGACAAAATCGGCTCAATCGAGGTTGGCAAGCTTGCGGATCTTGTTGTGTTGGACCAGAACCTGTTCGTTATTCCACCGCACGATATCCACACGGTCAACATCCTCAGCACCTACATGAACGGTAAGTTGGTTCACGGCTCAAGTAGGGATCAATAATGTCACCGGCCAACTACAGTCAATTTTAGGACTTCCAGACTAGGACAGGATCAAAAGATGAAACTTGGATTGAGTATCGGATATTCCGGTGGCGAGAGCGAAGAGACCTCTGGCGTTAGCTACAGGAAATTTGACTCAGTCGATTAACTTCCGTGATATGTAAGCAAGACAATTAGGAGAGACTTATGCCATCAATTGAAACGACCCTCGCCAAGCGCATGGAGACACCAGGCACTCAAGACTGGGCGCGAAGTGCTCATCCGGGCACGCCGAACAAATATTTCATGATGTCCTCGGACTGCCACGCAAACGAGCCGAAGGATTGGGTGAAATCTCGCATCGATCCGGAATACCTGAAGCGCCTGCCTAGGCTGGAAATGAAAGATGGTCAGGCCTTCATCATCACAGAAGGTAATCGTCCCTGGAAGATCAAGACGGACACAACGGATTGGGGTCCGGAGGACATTGAAAGAAATAAAACCGGGCGCAATGTCGCTGAACGTATTGCGGATCAGGACCGTGATGGTATTGATGTCGAAGTCGTTTTTGGTAACAAAGGTATACACGCGTTTGGGACTAATGACCCAGGGTTTTCCATGGCGATGTCCCAGTGCTGGAACAACTGGGCGCACGAAGAGTTCGGTGCACACCAGGATCGAATCCTGCCCATGGCGCAAATACCTACACTGGATGTAGAAGCTGCCATCAAGGAAGTACAACGTGTGGCGAAGTTGGGTTTCAGGGGTATCACCATACCGGTAAAACCCGTATACGGTCCCACCGGTATGGATCAGCGTAACTACAACCAACCGGAATTCGAACCGTTGTGGGCGGCAATTGCAGATGCCGATCTACCTTTGACGATTCACGTTTCAACCGGGCGTGACCCGAGAGCAGCATCGGGGCCAGGAGGCGCCATCGTGAATTACGCAGTGCATTGTTGTGCCGCCAGCCAGGAGCCTGTAGCCAATCTGTGTGCATCCGGGGTGTTGGAGCGACACCCAAATCTCAGATTTGCCACGATCGAGGCGGGTATTGGCTGGGTGTCATGGTTACTGGAGGTGATGGACGAAGCGTTCTACAAGCACCGCATGTGGGTGTCTCCCGATCTGAAGGAGCCACCAAGCTTCTACTATCGCCGCCAGGCTTTTGCCTCCTTCGGCGAGGATCGCTCTGGGCTCGACTTAGGCGTTGCCCACAATCTAATCGACAACTTCTTGTGGGCGAACGATTACCCTCACCATGAAGGAACCTGGCCTCATTCAGCAGCCGCTATTGAAAGGACGATGGGTGGTTTGTCTGAATCGAACCGAGCCAAGGTATTGGGACTGAATGCGGCACGATTCTGGAACGTTGAGGTACCGGCTAAATATCAAACACTCGGAGGAGCAGCGTAGTGTCTCTTAAAGGAGTTGCGGCGGCGGTAGGTCTGGGTGAGCTTGCCCCACAACGCTACACCGGTGATGCAACCATCCTGGATCTTTTGAGCGAAGTTGCAACCGAGGCAATAGAGGACGCCGGATTTGTAAAATCAGACATAGACGGTCTGGTCGTCCATCCTATCGGCGGCTTACCGGGATTTGTTCCGGCGACCGTCGCTGAGTACCTGGGGTTGCAGCCCACCTTCGCCGAGGTGGTGGACTTGGGCGGCGCCACCGGTGCAGGGATGATCTGGCGTGCAGCGGCTGCAATACAGGCGGGCATGTGTACGAGTTGTCTATGTCTGACTGGCACACGCAGGAGGGGGGACGGAACCGCGAAGCCGGCAAAGCCGACCAGCAGTCATATCAGGCCGCGTTCAATTTCTCCTAAAAGGGATCGCTCACCCCAGGCAGAATTCGATATACCCTACGGTATGTTAGGCGCCAACGTGGGTTATGCAATGCTCGCAACACGGTATACCCATGAGTACGGTTTGACCGATATTCAGCGGGTGAAAGTTGCCGTGGACCAACGCAAGAACGCCAACGAAAATCCGCGCGCTCTTTTTCATGAACACACTTTAAGCGTGGACGATGTGCTAGCGTCGGAAATCATCTGTGAGCCGTTGCATATGCTCGAAATAGTTATGCCTGCCGCGGGCGCTGCCGCGGTTTTGGTGACCTCAGCGGATCGGGCAATGGATTCGAAGCACGCACCGGCATGGTTGTTGGGTGCAGGAGAATCGGTGACTCACTCATCATTTGCGCAGGCACCGGCACTGGATGCCACAGGTGTCGGCATTGCAGCACGGTCTGCATTTTCGCAAGCAGGTGTTCAGCCTCGTGACGTGGGCCTTGCTTCATTGTATGACTGCTACACCATCATGGTTTTGTTGACGCTGGAAGAGGCAGGGTTTTGTGCACGCGGTGAGGCCGGTGCGTTTGTTGAAGCCCATGACTTAAGCTATGCGGGCAATTTTCCATTAAACACACATGGTGGACAGCTCTCTTTTGGGCAACCTGGGATGGCCGGTGGTATGAGTCATGTTACGGAAGCAATCCGTCAG
>LWDU01032577.1_pt1 | contig 66318 bp, 61 predicted proteins | sample 727161 | NCBI WGS metagenome assembly LWDU01 (sample SAMN04566230, study PRJNA314399) | hydrothermal vent metagenome | isolation source: deep sea hydrothermal plume seawater | place: Mexico: Gulf of California, Guaymas Basin | collected 2004-07-11 | reverse complement strand
TGAAACGATATTGTACTTGAGCATCATAATCATCATCTTGACCTTGATCAGTTTCTCTCCACCACAAATTGAATTTAACAGGCCCACTTAAGCCAAGATCAAACACATTTGTATTTGATGTAGTCCAAGTTCCAACATCTTTCCATTCTCTTGTTCTTGTAGTATCTAAAATACCTGATGAATATGATCTTGGGGGGTTGTCCTTTATGGCTTCTCTAGTATTATCGCCCCATGTTTCAGGCGATAAATCACTCGCTTCTTTCATGTTAAGATGAATATGTTCCCTGCCTCCAGTCAAAACAGTTTCAGCCTCAGTATTTGGAACTAAAAATAGTGCCATGGACAGAAACATTAACGCGCAAATTAGACTTAATCCCTTTTCGTACACAAATCATCATTATTGTTGAGGACTTAATAATTTACGGTCAATAAAGATTAAGACCACAATCTTTCACCGACCATGAGACAAATATTTGGGTTTAACGGCCAAAGCTTTGGAAAAAGTATCCATTATTGCAGAACCAGGAACAGAGGATCATACTAAAGCTGAAGATATACTGGGAATGGTCAATGCATATTATTCCGATGCAAAATATTTCTTAGATGATGGGCGTGGTGATGATGCCTTTGCAGCTATCAATTATGCACACGGATGGATTGATTGTGGAGTAAGATTAGGTTACCTTGATGGAAAAGGGGACTGGAAATTATTCACATTAAGTAGCTAATTAGCGCCAATACGAATAGATCCGTCGCGATAATGTATGTGGATATTATTTCTCATGTATTCAGCAAGATTTGATAGTGAGTCATACACTTCATCTTCTTTCATTTTTAATGCTGTCGCAGCTTTCTTAGTAGACCAAGCCTTCTCAACAAAATCATTAGCTTTTAGGTATTCATAGACTTTTTTGTCCGCTGAAGTAAGGTCACTAAGTCCCATTATTACGCTATATACTTAGGGTGTTTAAACTTACCTATTTTTCTAAATACCTGATAACATGACTTTCATTTTCTGTAAGAGGATACATTTGTTCCCCTAAAGTTTCTTTCCACAATCTGAAAAAAGAACCTCTCATATAATCAGTTAAGAATCTAGGGTGAATATAGGATCCTCTACAAACAGCAGGTGTATTTCCTAATTTAATAGAAACTTCTTTTATCATTATAGTTACGTTTTTCTTTCGCTGTGTTTTGTTATCTTTCTTTCTGAATTTAGCAATTGATTTAGCTGCAAGTTTGGTTCCTCCCCAGGTTCTAAAATCTTTAGCTGTAAATTTCCCTCCAGATATATCTTGAATATATTCATTCACATGATATGCCTTCACATCTTGTTCATTTCCATTTTCATCATAAAATAAAAATAAATCATCTTTATTTCCTTTTTTGGCATCTTTACACATCATTACGAGAGCCGGTAAATCGGGTATTTCTTCGTCATTAATTTCTATTTCATGTTTTTTGTTACTTTTTCCAATAAATGTAAACTTACCTCCCACTTGAGAGTCATACCATTTGTCATCATCATCAGTTATCTCAGTAGGCTCAAAATCCATGTGTTCATCTTGCATTGTTGATAAACCATACGTGGCCTTTTCTTTGTCATCTCTTGAAGTCTCATTTCCTATTCTGATAAATGTTGTATCTAATAATCTAACAATGAGTGCCATCACTCTTTCATAAGGTAAATCCTTCTGTTTCTTGTTGCCTTCATTGGCCAGATCTTCAAAATATTTTGATCTAATTTTTGGTAAAGCCCTTCCAAATGAGGGCATTTTATCGAATTTTGCTTCACTTCTAAGTTGAGTCCATATACTATGATAGATGTATTGTGTTTTTTTCTTTGCATCGATACCTGTAGCTTGTAAATGGCCATTTTTCTCTTCACATATCCAAATATCCGTCCATGCGGGAGGAATCCTCATTTCCTCTATTCTTTTTAATATTCTTTTTCCTTTCAATGGTTTTCCATTGGTATCTAGAAAAATATGCACCTCTTCTTTTATTTGACGAGTATATCCCGGTTCTGAATTATTTGAATAATACAGACCAGCCTTCTCAGCACTAGCGATTGTATTATCTTTGTCGTCCTCGTTCATATTATATCAAATTTTCTTGATTAAGCCCTTTTAGTTCGGGTAAAATGAATTCTCCATCTTTTCTAATTAGAACATCATCAAACCAAATTTCTCCGCCTCCATAATCCGGTCTTTGAATTAGTACCATATCCCAATGCACGTCTGATTTATTTCCATTATCTGCAATATCATAAGCATTCCCAGGAGTAAAATGAAAACTTCCAGCTATTTTTTCATCGAATAAAATATCTTTCATCGGTTCAGTGATATAGGGATTAAATGCAATAGCGAATTCACCAATATATCTTGCACCTTCATCGGAATCTAAAATGGAATTTATTTTTTCATCATCACTTCCTGTAGCCTTTACAACTTTACCTTTTTCAAATTCTAATCTGATATTATTGAATACCGTACCGTGGTAGAGAGTTTCAGCATTAAATTGGATATATCCTTCCACTGAATTTTTAACTGGTGCTGTAAAACATTCACCATCAGGAATATTACGTTCACCAGCACATCTTATTGCCGGTATTCCTTTAATTGAGAATTTCAAATCAGTTCCTGGTCCTTTTATGTGAACTTTTTCCGTATCGGTCATTAACTTTTCTAAAGGTTTTATGGCATCATCCATTTTCTTATAATCTAGACAGCAAACATCGAAATAGAACTTTTCAAAAGCTTCAGTAGACATATTTGCTTGTTGAGCCATAGATGGAGTGGGCCACCTTAGCACAACCCATTTTGTGTTTGCCACTCTTTCTTGGAAATGTACTTTTTGTAATAATTGTGATTGATAAACGGCCATTTTTTCGGAATCAACATCAGACATTTCTGAGATGTTCAAGCTACCTCTTAATCCAATGTATGCATCCATTTTTTCCATTCTAAATTTTTCTACATCCCCAATGAGCCCCATGTGATCATCGCTTGTATCTGAGATCAATTCTTTGATAATTAAGTTATTCTTCCAAGTAACAAAAGGTTCTCCACCAGCTTTTCTTGCAGCACGTATGGTTGCAATTACCATTTCTTGAGGAATATCAAAGGCCTCAATCAGTACTTTTTCACCTTTTTCTAAAGCGCATGAATGATTGATAAGTACGTCTGCTAATTTTTCCAATTGTGGATTAATCATAGGTCAACAATGAACTGTGGTCTAAAGAGATTTCCTCAATCTAGTTTTCTAGAATTTGATATTTCGCCTACTAAATTCTTCCCCATCATTTCATTTATTTTGTCTGGATGGTGTTTGGATAGCCACATCATTTTTACAAGGGCAGTTTCAGGTAACATGTCATAAGTTTCTACTACTCCATTTTCTAGTAATTGTCTTCCATTTCTATAAACATTCAGATTAGTTGACCCTGAAAGGCATTGGCTGGACATAGCTATTGGGATATCCTTTGTTGCTTTACCAATAACGTCCAATAATTCAGAATTTATGTGCCCTAATCCTGTTCCAGCAATTACGACACCATTTTTTCCATTTACAATATTCTCCCAATCCTCAATACTCAATCCAGGATGCGACCAAACCATTCCAATATTATCGTCAAAACCAGCTTTTATTGTAGTTTTTTCTGAAGTTGATTTGTATTTTCTTTTCCATTCTATTTTATCACTTACAATTCCTATAGGTCCTTCATTTGGTGAGGAAAATGCATTTCTCATAGAACTATGTGTTTTTCTAGTACGATTACCTCTCCATATTGCAACATTTCGATCATCAGTAGTTTCGTGCATAGCTATACAGATTTCACCTAAATCACTCATAGCGGTTTTAGTAGCACCAACTAAGTTCAAGTGTGCGTCACTAGAAGGTCTATCTGGGCTACGCTGTGCACCCGTAAATACAACCGGATTTGATATTTCAGGAAGTTGGAATGCAAGAGCTGCAGCAGAATAGGCCATAGTATCAGTCCCATGTCCTATTACAATTCCATGATTACTTTTATCATGTATTTCTTTTACTTTAACAGCCATATCCTCCCAATGTTTAGGCTTCATATCCTCGGACGCCAAAGAAAACAGTGGTTCAGCATTGATGTTAGCAATATCATCTAAAGCCTTAACAGAATTCACTAGTTGTTCGGCTGTGATTGCAGGACTTACAGCGCCAGTCTTGTAATCAATAAATGATGCAATAGTCCCTCCAGTTCCTAGAATTGTAATGTTTTGGAGGTCTTTATTTTTCTTTTTGGCTTCCACTATAGTCTTTTTGGGTTTTGCTTTAGAAAGAATAGACAGTTTAGCTCCTTTCGTTGACACGCCAATATTATATCCATTGTCTAATTTTAGAATAATGATATTTTCTTTAGAAAAGTTGTGTTTAGGTAGTATTAATCCTTCATAAGTTATAGATTCAGTTTCTATTTTAACTCTATCATGGACTTCAGCTCCATTGTTGCTAATGAACTTTTCTGCCGACATAGGCATATGCCTTCATTCAAGCGAGGTTTATTACTATACAGCCCCTATGCGTGAGAGTGGGTTTACTAGACAGATTCAAAAATTTGAAGGAAGCAGCCCAAGAGTGGAGTGAAGGCTCAAGTATAGCTTCTTTAGATAGAAAAATAGAAAATAATCTAGTAGCAATGGAGAGCGGTTCTGAAATAGAACGTACTGCCGCTGTCAAAGCACTTACAATTCAGGCTCAAACAGATGATAAATGGACTGATCCAATAATAAATTCATTCATTAGAGTATTATCCAAGCAACCCAGTTCTACTCAAGAAGCAATAATTGATGGATTGATGGCACTGAGAAAATCAAAACCATCTCGAGACAAAGATATTTTTGGTGCAATACAAGAAACATTCGATAGTCCTCATCCATCGGTTCGAAGTAAAACGGTCGAGATTTGGACTCGTTTTTCTCTTAAATCTGATGCTAAGAAAAGTGACACAATAGCAGACTTATTTGAAATCCTAAGCGATGAGGATAAGGATGTGAGATATCAAACACAAGAATCGTTAGTAAAAATCTTGAATACAGTTCCTAAAGCTGCGCTACCGGAATTAAAAAAAGCATTGGGGGATGATGATTGGCGTGTTGTCTATCATTCTATAGTAATTCTAACTGGGTTTGCTAAAAAGTATCCAGCCCCTTCTGTTGCTTTAGCACCTGAGGTTATTGAAGCCTTTAATTCTGGAGAGCGTTTGAAGGAAAGAGCAGCCGATTGTATAGGTATGTTAGGTCTTGCGAATCCAGAGGCAATGAAACCAGCTGTTCCAGGTTTGATCAAAGGTCTTGAAAGCAAATCCTCCGAATTGAGGAAGGCTTCAGCTACTGCTCTTGGAAGAATAGGGAGTAAGAATGGAATGGTTGTTTTTCATGCCGTACCTAAGTTAGCCAAGGCTCTAAAGAATGAAGATTGGTACGTTCACACAGAGGTCGTTAAAGCCTTAGGTTACATAGGCTCGAATAAACCTACTTTAGTTAAACCATATTTAGCATTAATAGAGAATAAAACAAAAACTGGAGCCGATCACAAGATTTGTGATGCAGCTAAATGGGCTCTTAAGAAGGCTGGAGGGTAAAATGCCAGGACAAGGTCGTCAAGGCCGCAGTGATGCATTTCAAAGAAAAGCACGTAGAGAAGGTTATCGTGCTCGTTCAGCCTACAAACTTATGGATATACACAAAAAAAGCAATATTTTCAAGGAAGGTTCAATAGTCTTAGATTTAGGTGCAGCTCCAGGAGGGTGGTCTCAAGTTGCTCTAGAATTTATTGGGGAAGAAGGAAAATTAGTTGGAGTTGATTTACAACACATATTACCGTTAAAAGGAGCGCAATTTATTCAAGGAGATCTTCGTGAGGTTGAAATAAGACGTCAATTAGAAGAATTCGCTCCCAAAGCTGATGCAGTAATATCTGATATGAGTCCTAATCTATCTGGCAATTATTCTGTAGATCAAGCACGTTCAGTGGAATTATCATTGTTAGCTTTAGAGATAGCTGCTGAAAGGAAAGCCAAATTTTTCGTTTGCAAAGTTTTTGAAGGTTCAGATTTCCAAGAATTTCGTAAGGAAGTTATCGATGAATTTGGTTCAGTTCGCACTTTATCTCCTGAGGCGTCCCGTAAACAGTCAAGTGAAGTTTACCTGATTGCTAAAAGGAAATATAGATGAAATTAGCGGTTTTGTTTTCAGGAGGTAAGGATTCCTATCTAGCCCTCCAATATGCTTCAGTGGACCATAAAATTTCTTGTCTTTTAACCTTAGAATCTGAAAAAGAAGATAGTTGGATGTTTCATACACCAGCTATTGAATGGACTAAACTTCAAGCTAAAGCTATGGAAATTGACCATTTAATATCAAAAACAAGCGGTGTTAAAGAGGAGGAATTAGATGATCTTGGTTCTATTATTGAGTTAGCCATTTCAAAATATTCAATTGAGGGTATTGTTACAGGTGCATTAGCATCAGTTTACCAATCTACACGAATTCAAAAAATTTGTAATGATTTAGGCCTCTGGTGTTTTAATCCATTATGGCAGATGCCACAAAAACACCTTCTTCAAGAATTATTGTCTAATAAAGTCGAGTCGATTATAACGGGCATTGCGGCAGAGCCATTCGATGATACATGGTTGGGGCGTTGTATTGATTCAGAATGTGTAGATGATTTGATGTCTTTAGAATCAAGATACAGAATAAATCCTGCTGGAGAAGGTGGAGAGATTGAATCATTTGTATTAAACGCCCCACTATTTCATAAATCAGTAAGAATAATAGAGTCAAAGAAGTATTATTCAAATTTTTCAGGCAGATTAGAAATTAAGAAGGCACTTTTGATATGACAATTCTCATTATTTCTACTTGCAGCGTGAAATTAAGTGAAAGGGAGTTTGTTACCCCTATCTCTAAGATAGTTGGGGCTGCCAATCAGAAAATATTACATTATACAGAGTGCACAGAACAAAATATATCCGAATTTGAGAAGATTTTAATTTGTGGAACATCACTTCAAGATAATTCATATCAGAAAGATATAGATAAGTTTAAGATAATTTTAACTAATTTCGAAAAGCCAATTCTTGGAATTTGTTCAGGAATGCAGATTGTTTGTACTATTTTTGGAGATCAAATCATTAAAAATTTAGAGATTGGAATGGTTGATATTGAAACATTAGAAAAAAACAGTCTATGTAAAGGAAAATTCCAAGCATATAGTATTCATAATAATTCAGTAGGCAATTTAGTATATTTTACAATATTAGCACAAAGCGAAACTAGTATTCAAGTAATTAAACACAAAACCAAGGATATATTCGGTGCGTCATTTCATCCTGAAGTTAGGAATGAGAGTATTATTGAAAATTTCTTATCAATTTAAAGATCTTTTGCGCCGTTCACGACTTTACTTGCACTGAGTTTTGTAAATCCTATTACACTTGAAATATCATCTAAAGTCGCAGCTTTCAAATCTGTAACTGTATGGAACCCCGAATCGTATAAATTTTCAGCCTTGATAGCCCCTAGACCTTTAATTTTAGATACAGCATCTACAAATCCATCTTTACCACCACCAGGTCCACTAGCTTCTCTAACTTGTGGGAATTTGCCAGCTTGAATATTTCGCCATTCTTTAATTACTTCAGATATTGATTCTAAACTGCTTACATTTAGGTTAAACCAACTGTCTCTGGCGTGTAATGAGCGTCTAGCCAAATCCAATTCATCTTCCATTTCTTGAGTTATTGACAGAAGGCGATTATATTTTTCAGTTTGATCAGACATGGTATTTTCCATATCTTTAATTCTTGGTGCATATTCGGCCTCAACTTTTCTCTGCCTTTGTCTTTCAACTTCTAATTCAGTTATTTTTGTATCTCTTTCTGTGAGTAATTCTTGGAGTGAAGTAATCATGGTTTCTTTTGTATCAATATCAGCTTCCAGAAAATTGATACGATCTAATGCTGCATTCAGATCTTTTTCCTGTTGCTCATAAGCATCCCAGAGTTTCTCTAATCTTTGTTGTTCCAAACTCAGGCTACTCTCAATTTGGGCAAATTTTTCATCTGTTTCGGGATCCATATTTATTGCTCCGACAGTGCGAATCGCGCTACCTGTTATATAATATCCACTGTTAATCCTGATTTGTGGAACCTAAAGTCGGTAGCGGTCATTTGAAAACGAAAAATATCGAAGATGTAAAATCAATAATCAATTCAGATTTTGCAGTAATCAATCCAAAAATTGTTTGCGGTATTCTTCACTTAAAACAGGCAGCTTATTTAGCGATTAAAGCGCATGAAGGGAATTACAATTTCGCTAAAGAAAAGTCAACAGAAGTATTACTTTATTTGACAGCCCAGAGGCAAATATCAAAGGCTATTGAAATAGGAGGAGTAACTTCAGACAATAAATCGATTGCTTGGGTCTCCTTTGGTAAGATTCCCAAGACTTTAGATAATTTAATTGAGTTTGACGATTCTATTATTTCCCGTGAGAGTTTTGATTATACAATTGCAAAATTAGACGATAGTGTTCTTAAAAAATTGAATTCTGAAGAAAAACAAAACATAATTATGACACGAACCGCGACATTACCAGTTCAGTCTCGGTGAAATAACAAGTTTTTTTAAGCTAAGTATCTGACATGACAATATGACTGGTTCAAAATTAATTGAGAAACTTAATGGAGGTCTTGCATGGGAATTGCGCGCAATGGCACTTTACTCCCATTATTCGGCATACGTTAAGGGGATTAACAGACTGCATCTCAAACCATTTTTTGATGAAGAAGCTACAGAGTCAGCTACTCACGCAAACATGGTTCGAGTAGCTATTGTAAAGTTAGGAGGCGTAGCAGTTACAGATAGGGATCAAACAGAGATAGTACACACTACAGATTACAAAGTAATGCTTGGGGAAGCACTAAAAACCGAACAAAAAGCAGCTGCCGGATATGAAGAAGTATTGGCGCTCATAAAGGATGATGACGAGATGTATGATTCTATTGAACAGATATATTTCCAAGAATTACGTTCTGTTGAAGAAGTAACTCAGCTTCTGTAATTTCAACGGTCGATTATATTTTCTTTAATCAACCAACCCCATAAGCATCCTAATAGAGATCCAACTATTCCGAAGAATGCCCAATCAGCACCACCATCAACAGCTATAGCAATCATATTTCCAAGGCTGATACCTGGATTTACATCACCAAAAACATTGCTGGAAACCACAAAAAGAGTGGCTCCGATAGATGCAGGATCTTGAGAAGTTATTAGAGAAGTTACGAAGAAGGTAGTTCCTATCATTGCAAAAATCAAAACAGATAATTCCTTAGTTTCATCAAGAGAATTTATTTGATTGAATAGTGTAAAACCTAATATTGCACCAATTAGTTGAGCAACCATATATGCAATTCCATCCTCGCGGTTCATTTTTCCAGACATCATCGTTGGTATTGTTATTACCGGATTAAGATGACATCCAGATACAGGTCCAAGGATGTGTACCAACACCATCAATGTCAGTCCTAGCGTGATTAAACCCTTTAACGCAAAAATCAACTTGTATTCATCTGTTGGATCTTCTACTAGACTATCAGGGCCATTAATGACTGCAGTGACTCCAAAGAAGACCAAGAAGAAAGTACCCAAAAGTTCCGCGCCAATAGTTTTCCAGTTTGTTTCTTCAAACATATTTTGGCTAAAGCCCTCGTTTTTAATACCTACGTGTTGGCTATACAAGTGTGATACCAATAGCTAGCCCTCAGTTGGGAGTCGAAGAGAGAGAAGCAGTTGATAGAGTTCTTCAATCTGGGATAATTGCACAAGGTCCTGAAGTAGCTAAGTTTGAAGACGAATTTGCAAAAATGTGCGGTGTTAAGTACGCCGTAGCTACAAGTAATGGGACAACAGCGGGTCATTTGGTAATGATTGCAAGTGGTATTAGCCCGGGAGATGAGGTCATAACTACACCTTTCACATTTTTTGCTACAGCATCTGTAATAATTATGGCTGGAGCAAAGCCTGTTTTCGTAGATGTAGAAGAAGATGGATTTTGTTTAGATCCAAATCAAGTTGAATCAGCCATTACTGAGAAAACTAAAGCGATTCAACCAGTTCATCTTTATGGGGAATTGGCAGATATGCCTTCACTTGTAGAAATTTCTGATAAAAATAATTTAGTTTTAATTGAGGACTCAGCACAGGCACATAGTGCAGATTCATGGGAAGGTAAAGCTGGAAGTTTTGGTAATGCAGGATGGTTTAGTTTTTACCCTACAAAGAATATGACTACTTCTGAGGGTGGAATAATCACAACAAATAGTGAAGGACTTTCCAGTCATTGCAAAGTTTTGAGGGCACATGGAATGACGGCCCAATATCAACATACAGAATTTGGTTACAATTACAGAATGACCGATATTTCCGCAGCTATTGGAAGAGTACAATTAACAAAACTTGACAAATTCAATTCTCGTCGTCGGGAAATTGCAGACAAGTATAATACCTCACTTTCTAAATATGTTAAAATTCCTGAAAATCGCAGAGGTCATGTATTTCACCAATATACCATACTTTGTAACCAGCGCGACGAATTGAAGGAACATTTGAGTCAAAAAGGAGTAGGTTCAGGAATATATTATCCTACATTATTGTACAATTACGCCCCTATGTCCGAATTTGAGGCTGATTGTCCTAATGCTAAACGCTTGACAGAATTATCCTTGAGTCTTCCTGTACACCCTGGTTTGAGTGATTCAGATGTTTCTAAAGTCATTGATTCTGTAATTTCTTTTTTTGAATGATTTTGAACTAATTCTAACATTTCCACATCATTACTATGCCTGTTAATGGCCAAAACTTTATACATTTTGTTTAAATTAGCAAGTAGGTAATCAATTTTGACCCCAACAATTCCTCGAATAGGTAAATCTGCACCTTTGTTTGAGGGTGATATTGTAAGATATGACTCTCGCAAAAAGAAGATTCATTATGATAAAATATCGTTAGTTAACATAATAGCTGAAAAAAAATGGACAGTTTTGTTTTTCTACCCAAGAGATTTTTCGAGTTTATGTCCCACAGAGATACATTCTTTCAATCGTCGATTCAAAGATTTTGAGAAGGCTAATGCGGTATTGATAGGGTGCTCTACAGATTCTAAGAATAGTCATAAAGCATGGATGGAAAGGCCAAGAACTAAGGGAGGAATAGATAAATTATCTTATCCACTCATGGCAGATCCATCCTTGAAAGTTGCTACTTCCTATGGAGTTCTTGACAAAGAAGATGGTCACGCTTTACGCGGTACGTTTATCATAAATGATGAAGGAATATTACTTTCTTTGACTATCAACCCACCCTATATTGGACGTAGTGTAGATGAGACTGTTAGGACACTTCAGGCTTTGCAATCAGGTAAGCTTTGTCCGGCAGGTTGGAGACCAGGCCGTAAGACACTTTAAGTCTAGTAATTTAATAGACGATAAATTTGTTTTATAGGGTATACTTAAAACCCCTATTCTGGTTGTGTATCAGATAGTATTATGCCTCCAAAAAATGATGGATATAAAGCAGACCAAATACAGGTTTTAGAAGGTCTCGAAGCGGTAAGAAAAAGACCTGCAATGTACATAGGTTCTACGGGAGAATCCGGTCTTCATCACCTAGTCTATGAAGTAGTTGATAATTCTGTGGATGAAGCTATGAATGGGCATTGTGATACCATAGATGTTACTCTACATTCTGATGGTTCTTGTTCTGTTAGAGACAACGGCCGGGGTATTCCTGTTGATAATCATCCAGTCTATAAAGTTCCAGCCCTAGAGATAGTTATGACAAAACTTCATGCAGGGGGGAAATTTGATAGTGATACATACAAAGTATCTGGAGGTCTTCATGGTGTTGGTGTTTCTGTAGTCAATGCGTTATCAAAATGGGCTACAGTAGAAGTACATAGGGATGGTGGAATTTATTTACAAAAATACAAATTTGGAAATATCGATACTAAGCTTGAAAAGATAGGTGATAGCGAAGATCATGGCACTACAGTTTCTTTTATGCCTGATGATGGCATATTTGAAACAATTAAATTTGATTTTTCAATTTTACGTTACCGTCTGCGTGAATTGGCCTATCTTAATGCCGGAATCAAAATTAGCATTTCTCAGGAGAAGGGAGAATCTGAAACATTTCAATATGAGGGGGGTATTTCTGAATACGTAACTTATCTCAATGCGGGCCGCACAGCTTTAATGAGTAAACCTCTTTTTGTTTCAGGTGAAAAAGACCAAGTTCAAGTTGAAGCTGCATTACAATGGACTACAGCCTTCCGCGAGAATATTCATACATTTACAAATAATATAGCCACTAGAGAGGGAGGTACGCATCTATCAGGTTTGAAGACATCCTTGACTCGAACAATTAATAGTGTTGCTCGTAAACGAAAGCAATTAAAAGAAAAGGATCCTCCTTTAGATGGAAATGATGTCAGAGAAGGGCTAACTGTAATTCTTTCAATAAAAGTTCCTGAACCACAGTTTGAAGGTCAAACAAAAACTAAGCTTGGCAATTCTGAAATTAAGGGTATAGTTGATACAATAATGTCTGAATGTTTGTCAGATTTTTTCGCGGAAAACCCGTCCGATAGCCAAATAATCATATCAAAATGTATTCAGGCATTTCAGGCTAGAGAGGCTGCAAAAAAGGCTCGAGATCTAACAAGACGAAAAGGAATTCTTGAAGGTGGAGGTCTTCCAGGTAAGTTAGCCGATTGTCAGAGCAAGGACCCGGCCTTATCTGAGATTTTCATTGTTGAGGGAGATTCTGCAGGAGGTACTGCTAAGCAAGGTCGAGATAGAGGTACACAAGCTATTTTGCCATTGCGTGGTAAGATTCTGAATGTTGAAAAATCGAGAATTGACAAAATATTAGCCAATACAGAAGTTATGGCTTTAATCACAGCAATGGGTTGCAATATAACTGGAGTAGAAGAGGATGAAGTATTTGAGCTGGAAAAAGCTAGATATCACAAATTAATAATCATGACTGATGCAGATGTAGATGGATCCCATATACGAACTCTCCTTTTGACTTTCTTATATCGTCATATGCAAGGTTTAATTCATGCAGGATATGTGTATATTGCTCAGCCACCTTTGTATAAAATTTCGAAGGGTAAAAAGCTAGATTACGCATACGACGATATGCAATTGGCTAAACTCACAAAAGAATATGGTTCTGGTTATTCAATTTCAAGATATAAAGGTCTAGGAGAAATGAATGCCGGGCAATTGTGGGAAACTACCATGGATCCTTCTCAAAGAACATTACTTCAAGTTACAATAGAGGATGCTGAATTAGCAGACAAAGCCTTTGAAGAATTGATGGGTGATGATGTTCAAAAACGTCGTGAATTTATTGAAGCTAATGCAACAGCGGTAGCCAACTTAGATATTTAGCTCAATTCAGCCATAACTTTTGGAAAAGCTTCAACAAATCTTTCGACTTCAGGTGTCGGAATTGAAAATGAAACCCTGATAAAATTATCTCCAAAACGGGCTGAAACATAATTTCCAGCTCTAACAAAAATATCATACTTATACAATAATTTGTCTTGAACATCCTGTGGATTGGCATTATGCTTAGAAATGTCTATAACCATCATACTAGCTGCTGACGGGTAAACAGGTAATTCAACGCCATCAATTTTGTCTATAGCTCCTTTAATCAAACTTTGATTGTGCAAAGCAGTTTTGACTAATCCTGGCAACCATTCAGGTTTAGTCTTTAATGCTGCAATTGATGCTCTTTGACCAATTACATTTATGCCTAAATCCGAAACCATAGTTCCTCTAACATCACTAATAAAATCTTTAGGACCAACTAGAGAACCAACCCTCATTCCTGCTAAGCCACAGTTTTTTGAAACGGAATATGCAGTTATAGTCTTTTCAGGTAATAAATCTGCAGCCAAAGTATGATTTGGGGCGAAATCCCGATAGGTAATGTCATCAATTACCCAAATATCGTGATCCTCAGCTACTTCACATATTGCTCTTTTTTCTTCTTTAGGATAGGTACTTCCAAGAGGATTTATCGGATCGATAAGGAAGATTGAACGGGTTTTTGGGTTGATTGCATTTTTTATATCTTCTAAATCAAATCTGTAATCTCCATTATATATGGGTAAATCCGTGCACTTTGCTCCACCAAGTTTTGCAAATTTGTGGACTACAAAATAGGAGGGATCAGAAGTAATCATTTCAGTTCCTTTTGGTTGAATATGCCTCATCAAACAGTAAAGAGCTTCTGTACCACCGTTTGTTATGTGCAAATCTTGATCAGGTAATTTCAAATCATCTAGAATTAATTGTCTAAGCTCAGGTAGGCCTGAAGCTAAGGGATATTTCGTATATTCACGTTCATCAGAAGCTTTCTTTATTGCTTCTTGGACAGCTGAATGTGTGGGTAAATGGTTAGTATTTTGTGACATCCAAACAACATTCTTGTTGCTATGTGCATAGTCAAAATCCTTACTCATGTTTTATTATGTAGCCTAAAGGTATTAAGTTTGGGTTCATAGACTTATGAAAAATCAAATATTTTCACGATTAATATCGAATCAATTATTCCCTAATTTAACATGGTTAAGATTCGTCGGTTTTGAATTTTGGATGGTTGGCTTCACTCCCTTTTTTATTGGATATGTCGTCGGAGCGGGAAAACTTTTTGATTTTAATTTACTATACGGTTTTGTCATAATTGCATGTCTTACATCTTCTACGTTTGTACTTAATCATATATCTGATTTAGATTTAGATAGAAAAAATCCTCGAAAGGAATTTAGTTTATTGGTACGTGGTCATCTTAGCGTTAAAAAAGCTTGGTTTCTGTTCTTTTTTTTGCAACTTTCTTGCTTACTTCTATCACTTAAATTTAGTAACGATTTTTTGTATTGTATTATTGGGCTTACTATTATTTCGTTTGTATATAATGTTGAACCGTTCCGTTTTAAAACTAAACCAGGTCTTGACTTAGCCAGTAATGGCTTGAGTTTGGGCTTTCTAATTCCACTGTCCGCTTGGTCTATAAATCAGCCTTTAGTTGATTTTCCGAGACTTTATTTTTTTGCTATATTTTGTTACTTGATGGCATTATATTGCCCTACTATGGCAGTTGATGTTGACTTCGATCTCAAATCAGGAATTAGTACTTTTGCAACTACATTTGGCTCCATTTTTACAATGCGTCTTTCTTGGATTTTTACTATATTAGGTGTCTCAACTCTAATTTACTGTGGTTTTTTTGAGATATGGCCATGGAACTACAATCTACTATTGTGGACAGGTTGGCTTCTTCTTTTAGAAATAGTAGTCCATTATGTATATCTTCCAATCAATTCACAACCTAGTTATGATGTTGTTGCTAAGGGATCTATAATACTAGCAACTGTAGAAGCTATAGCTACATTTTTCTTTCTTCTTATCTTTTTGGATATGCTTCCTACTGGTTAACAAAACCAACAACTTTCTTACAATTTCTACATGAAACGGCAATAACTCTACCTGCAGATCGTTGGTTTCCATCAGTTTCAGCAGTAAAATCTACAACCTGAAATCGGTATGTATTATCTTCTACACCAATCTCATTACTACAATGGGGGCACTTTGCAGGCGCATCAGGGTCATCACTTTTTGAACTAAACATCAGGATTAACCAAAGTCCCGTTGTTTAATAAGTTAACTCTTTTAGATGCATGTATTTCGTTGTTTAATGCCAGAGTTGATGTTGATAGGTACTGCACACGTAATTGATCTTGCATTACCTCTTGAAAGATATATAAAGAATTTTAATCCAGATATTATTGCTCTTGAATTAGATAAGCAAAGATGGCTTGCCCTAAAGTCAAATATACGGAAAAGTGAAGGTCCTTTTTATGTTAGATTATTATCGCGTTTACAGCAATATTTAGGTGATTACTTTGGTAGCACACCTGGGGCCGAAATGATGGTTGCAACAAAAATTGCACAATCAATGGGAGCACGTTTAGCTTTCATTGACAAACCTTTACTTGTAACATTACGTAGTGCTTGGAAAAACATGCCTTGGAAAGAATTCCGTAATTTAATTACAGAGGCATTAATTTCTTTGGTTGGAGGAGGAACGCTTAGTTTGAATGACAGTATTCGCACGGGTGATTTTTCTGCAGAATTAGAAGAATTTAAACGTCAGTATCCTTTCTTGAAGAAAGAATTGATAGGCCGTCGCGACACTTATATGTCTACGAATATTGTCAAACTTTTCAGGGGAAATAATAGTCAAAAAATAGTGGTAATTGTGGGTGAGGGTCACCTATCTGGTATGTCTAAAAAATTATCAAGTTTAAATCCTACCGTAGTAAAATTAAGTGATTTGCTACAAAATAGCGATAACAGCGTTTCTTTCTCAATAGAGATCTAAAAATCGTATACAATGGCAAAACGATAATTCCAATTTGCCTGAACTGGTGTTCCACTATTTGTAAACGCTATAGTAATTTGATAATCTCCTAAATTCAAGGCATTGTCATCATTATAAAAATCAATATTCCAATTGGCACCTTCACCCCCACATCCTATATTACCTCCATTTTGGCCTATTTCACTTCCTTCAGAATCTTGGACGGTTATTGTATAGTCTAATTGTCCACCAATACCCACGCAATTTATGTCTGTAAATTCAACTTGAATAGTTGATACGAAGATTTCTACATCTATATTGTAATTTTCTTCATTATCTTGTGCAACTAAGGTACCATCGGAATCTTCATCTGAATAATCCTCGGGAACAACTTGTAAAATTTTAGTTACTTCTCCAGTTTTATCGTTTTCATCTACAACCATGAGTGTAACATTGTAGTAACCTCCAGTAGACCATGAATAGTCAGTATTAGATTCATTTGTGGTTCTCTCTACACCATCACCAAAATTCCATTTATATTCTTTTATTTCACCATCCGGAGCAATTGTATCGCTACCATCTAGTGTGATATTTGCATTAGATCGAACTTTTTCTACACTATTTCCACTACCATCTTCAAAAATAAAGTGGGCGCTTGGACCTAATGATTTGATTTCAACATTCTTTGTGGATTTCCCTTCTTGTCCATTACCATCTTCTACAGTTAAAGTAACAGTATACATCTCAGCCTCTCCCCAGCTATGTTGCGGTGATTTTAGTGATGATGTTTGATTATCTCCAAAATCCCAAAGATAATCCAGAGCTTCACCTTCAGGGTCATAAGAATCTTCACCAGAAAATTGTATGGCTTCTTCAGTGAATACTGAGCTTTTATCGGCATCAATAATCGCTACTGGTGGTAGATTTGTTACCGAAAATGAGTGTGTTACTGAGTTAGATTCTCCATCCGGATCTTCTACAGTCAGAGTTACACTGTAATCTCCTTCACCTAAATCTAGTGTGAATTTACTTTGTTTAGATGCAGTGTATGTAGGCCCTCCAGCTTCCCCTAGATCCCAGTTATAAGACAAAATATCATTATCAGGATCACTGCTTGCAATTCCATTAAAAGTAACTTCATTACCTTCCGAATAAGCACCTCCATTTGTTGGAGTAATTATCTTTGCAATGGGCACTCTATTTCCTGGTTCTACATTAATTACGACAATATCCTGACCTGTTAATCCTTTAGGATCCCGTACCATTAATGTTAAAACTAAATCAGTTCCAGGAGTGTCAATGGTGACTAAATCCGACATTTCGGTGCTCAAATCAATTGGACTTCCAAGGCCAGATAAGGTCCACATGTATTCGAGTTCATCTCCATCAGGATCAGAGGAGGCAGAACCATCAATTTGGAAAGGTTTACTAGCTTCAGCAATGTAGGCTTGTCTTGGCATTAGAATAAGTGCTTCAGGTGCCCTGTTTTTCTCTTTATTATCATCCGTTTCTAGACAGCCGCTAAAACATATGAAAACAAATGCGAATGCTATTGCTACAACCTGTAATTTTTGCATTAGCATGCCAGATTGCCAGACTATAAAGAATATGTGTTTGTTTGCCTAAGCAATCAAATTTGATCTAATTGGACGCTTTGCCCCGCATGCTTCACAATGTAAATTCAGGGTGCGTCCAACTCTTAAGAAGGAAGTATCTGGGCGATTACATTCTTGACAAACGACAAAAGTATCAATGTAGGACTTTATTCTTTCATTAATCTTTCTTGTTGGAACTCGGCCTTGCAATACTAATCTTCTGTTGTTTATAGATCCAGCAGTTCCTAGTTCTTGGAGAAGAAATTTGTAAAGATGATTTTCATCACGTCTTAATGCATCAACTATTTCTGAAAAATTACGTATTATTGTTTTTTTGCTTCCTTCATGCAGTATTTCAGGAGTTGGGGGGTTGAAACGATCTGCATTTTGCATTACATCTTCCAAGCCCTCTCGAGCCCTTTCCAACAATTTGTCGTAGTTTAAATCCACACGCTCCTAAAAAGTCCCTTTGTAAAGGCTTTCGTTTATGTTTTTTTCAAAAAACCGAAAAGGAGCCCTAGCGAAAATCCAAAATGTTGGATAAATAATACTAAAGGCGCATAAAGTCCTTGTTTCACTTTTTTAGTTTGATATCCTACTAACAATCCTGCTAAGCCTAGTATCGAAAAGTAGGATCCCAATAGGAAGTTTGGAACGAAAAGAGGAAGTTTTTCGCTAAACAAGTTTATTTCTATCCATGATATATAATACAATGAAATTAACGCAATAAATGCTATTACAAATACAAAATATCTTAAATCGAAACTACTAGGATGCATTTTTGTAACTTGAGCTCTAGTTTTTCCATAATTAAACATCTGTTTTAGAAACGCCGTTGGGCGGGGTCGCCTATGGTGCCAAACCACTACATCTGGAGCGTAGAGTATTTTGTATCCAGCCTTTCGAACTCTTATATCAAATTCAACATCTTCTCCAGGCCATAAAGTTTCATGAAATTTTATTTCATTAACAATGTTTTTTTTGATGATGTAATTGCATGTAGGATTATGGGCGATTTCTTTTGCTTTTGAATGGCCTATAGTGTACCTGAAAGAAAATAGAAATTTAGAGCCAAATATTCTACCAACGGCCTTAGCAAAAGGCAATTCTTCTTTTGGAGTATAATTTGGCCCACCAACACCAACGTAGTCCTCGTTTTCAATTAGATGTTTTATGCTATTTTTAATCCAATCTTCTCTTAGTATGGTATCATCATCTGTAAATGCAATTAGGCTACCCTTGGCTTTTTCAGCTCCAATATTACGTTTTTGGCCTGCAGCTACAGGGTAGTATTCAACAATCGTATTAATTCCAGCATTTACTGCTATTTCAGAATGTTTCTCAATTAATTTAGTAGTTTTGTCACCTATAAGTATTAATTCAAGTTTGTCTTTAGGATAATCTAATTTTATAGCACTTTCAACTAATCCTCTTATGAATTTGACATTTCCTGTAGTTGGAATAACTATTGATACGAACGGTTTAGATTCCAATTTTAGCCACCTTATGTTTAATCAACCTGAGTATATGGATATAAAATACTACTGAATTCTTTCTGAATTGTCTCAATGTATTCTTGGTTTCTTGTTATTACTACTATTTTTCCTGAATTATAAATATTGATTTTACATTCTTTTTCAACAGACAGTAATGAACCTGTGTAGGCAATAGTTCTAAAATTACGTTTGTTCAATTCTTTCTGTATTTCGTCAAAATTGACTTTAATTTTTTTCTTTGGTTTAAGAATAAAAGATTGGCAATTTTGGCATGGCTTGACAACAACAAACACGATACTATTTATTCCCAGTAGATAACTTCTATCCTTATTGTATATTCAGAAGACCCCGTTCTTTCATGGTCAATAACGATTGTCCAATCTCCTAATTCATGTTTTTCGTCAAACCAGGATCGGTGCGTACTATTGTAATAATCTAATTCAATAATATTGACTTGTTCAATCTCATCGTTGTCGTGGGTTGTATTACTCGCCACATTTTCATTATTATCATCATCTGGATTTCTTTCTTGGGTAGTATTGTATAGATACAAATCTAAATCCCTTGTGTGGAGTGAATTAGTTTCATATTCTAAAGTTGCTCGAATATATCTTGCAGGTAGCCCATATAGTTGGACTAAATGTTCCTGCTGCCCTGAATCAATGGTTCTAGTATTACTGTAATCGTAATTAATTTTCAGGTCTAAATCATCTGAATAACTGGCTTCATCACTTTCACCCATTTCATTTGTGATTCGAACTTTCACAGTATAAAGGCCTGAATCAAATTTCTGCGTCACTTCTGATTCTGAAGTTTCTTTATCAGCTACAAATCCATCTTCAGAATCATATGAAAAATCCCATTCGTATTTTGTAATATGACTTTCAGATATTGAATCTGAGGCTGAAAAAGTATAACTTATTTGCTCTTCCCCATTCATGGTGGATTCCGTATCATCATTTGTAGTGACGATTGCTCTTATTTCACTGGTTGGTTTTTCGACTTTTACATTAGATGTGGTTGACGCAGTTTTGTCCCCATCACTGACGGTAAGAGTAACGGAGTATGTTTTTTCATCAGAATATGAATGCGTTATACGGCCATTGTTGCTCATATCTCCTACTTTATTATCGTTAGAACTATCAGTACTGTCAAAATCCCAATAATATTCTAGATAATCACCGTCAGGATCAGTGCTTCCTTTACCTGTGAAAATAATATCCGTATCTGGTTCAAATGGTGAAGAACCTTCTATTTTGATAACGGCAGTTGGTGCTCTATTTTCTTCAGTTTCATCTAAAAAATCTAAACATCCTGAAAAAACTAGGATTCCAGTAAGCAATACCGGTAAGTATCTCATAATAGTCTAATTCCTATGTGCTATTATAAATTCTTTTACCATGATTTGGTGCAGGCGCCGGGATTTGAACCCAGGTTGAGGGGTTGGAAACCCCTAGTCATACCAGACTAGACCACGCCTGCTTTAAATCTGTATTTTGAATTGGGAACCAGGTCCACAGCCTTCTGGAACTTTCACTTTGACTAATTGACCCGTCGGGGCCTTAATCTGAAGTTGTTGCCCAGCCATTACACCATCAGGAACTGTAACTGTAAGGATAGTTGGTGCAGCTACAGGAGGAGGAGCTACAGGTTGCGGAGGGGGTGCAGTTTCTGGAATTGCTGCAGTACTTGGGGGTGCCTGTGGTTGTGGTGGTGCTGCAGGAGGAGGTGCCTGTGGTGGTGCTGCAGGAGGGGGTGCGGCACCTTCCATACCTGCCCATTCATCACTAAAGTCATTAACTAGTTCGTCAGCCCCTCCAAAAGCTCCTTTGGACCTTTGTGAGAGTCCAAATACTGCGGCGCTTCCAAGTCCGATTATAAGGACTATCGAAACCAAGTAGATTGGATTAATTGGGAAATCATTCTCTTCAGACACCTTTTCAGTTTCAGGTCCTACTATACTTGATGCGGTATTAACTCTAAAAGTTATTGTCCTTTCATCAAATTTCGTGGAATCGCCGCTTGATTGCACTCGAATCTTTAACATTGCTTGATTTCCAGCTTGACTCTCTGGAGCCTTAACACTTAGGTATATTGGTTTTTCACCTGAGGCTTCTATGGTTATTGGGTCGGGAATACTGAGTTCCCAATCATTACCTCCCATTTCCCAACTAGCAGTAATTTCTACTAAATCACTCACATCAGCAAAGTTGTGAACTCTAACATAATTAGAGATACTGACAGTTTTTCCAGAATCTAAATCAATCTGATCACTTTTAGGTAAAACTATCTGTACGTTGTATTCACCTTTCACAGTCACTTCGATTTCTAATTCTATAGCCCCAATATCATCACTGTCACCTATGACTCTAGCCTTTATAATCACGGTAACCACGTCACCAGCATCTGCACCTGAAGAAATATCTATCGAAACCCTAGCTGAAGAACTTTCAGTGAAAGCATCTAGAGTGCCTGGACTCTTATCATCAAATCCCCAATTTTCAGGTCTGTTGTCAACGCTACCTTGGTACCAGTCGATTTTAATTATCTCGTATACAATGTCGTCTGACCATTTGTTTAATATTCTAAAATTGAATGTTACTGTATCGCCAGGTTGTCCTGAGACATCACTTGATGTGGTGGTAAGACCAATTCCATAGAGGACTCTGACATAGGTAGTTATATCTAAATTTCCATTAATACTACCATCATTCCCAGAGGTTGCAATTACGGTTAAGTCATCACTATCTCCGTATTCTACTCCGTTTTCAGATTCGACAGTCAAAGTTACAATTTGGTTTGAAAAGGCAGCAATGGTTATTGAATCGTCTTCAAAGCTTGCATCCCAAGAGTTTGAAGAAATGGATAAACTAAAGGTATCTTCTTTGTTTCCATCATTGTTAATTTTGACTTGGTAAGTGGTTTCTCCATCAATATCTATAGATCCTTCAGTACTACCACTCTCTGCAATATTTAGAGAAACAGCAGATTTTTCATTAACATTCACAGTTAGTTCCAGAGTTTGTTTTGTACCTTCGGGATCACTATTATCTTTGTCTCTACACTTTAGATTCACACCATATGAACCATAAACTGCATTTTCAGTTGCCTGAATCGTAATAGTGATGCCGGCTTGCACAGAATTTTTTGAAACATCTATGGAAGGAAGCTGTGTTGATTGCGAAGTGAGTTCATCTTGTCCATCATTACTCCACCACATTTCTAACCCATAATCATCTAAATCGTCTGAATTTGTGATAAACACTTCAAATTCGTGTTCAGCATCTAGATAATTTTCAATTTCTACTTTTAGCTCAATCGTGGCTTCAGGATCTACAGACGCTTCATCCCCAGGATCATCAGAAACTCTAAAATCATATTCGTGGTCAGAGTCATGGTCGGCAGAAGCTGCACTCATGACAAAACTAATGCCAATTAGCAAAGCCATAATCGCCAAATTCTTTACGGAGCCCATATCAGAGTTTTCTTCAAACAAGCGTGCGATATAAATATTATGTTGAGGATTGGGTAAAGCCTATACGTAGTCATCTATTTACGACAAAAGTGGAAATAACAGACAATCATTTTCATTTAGACCCTCAAGGCCGTAAAGATTTAGCGGTCAAGGATTTTCTGAATGCAGGAGGGACAAGGTTAGTCATAGTAAACAAACCTTACACTCCTTGGAAAAAAATAGATAAGTTCAAGGAGCAGGTCAATACAACACTAAATTTGGCAAATAAAGCAAGGGATGTTGGAGCTAAAGTTGCTGTAGTAGCATCTCCACACCCAATTGATTTAGTCAAAATGCTTGAATTTAAAACAAAGACCGAAGCATCGGAGCTTTATCTTGATGCAGTTGATTTTTGTACAACATTAGTTGATGAAAATTTGATAGTAGGGCTAGGTGAATTAGGCCGTCCACATTTCGATGTCGATAAGTCTGTTTGGGATTTATCTAATCAGGTTTTGTTGGAATCATTAAAGCGTGCCAGGGATGTTGATGCGGCCGCAGTTCTACATACGGAATCAGGAACCCCCGAAGTTATGGCTGATATTTCTTCTATAGCGTCCAAAGCTAATTTTCCAAAAAACAGGTTGGTAAAGCATTATGGTGGGCCAGGAGCTATTGAAAATCCAAGTGGAATCGTTGTTTCAATAATCTCTTCATCCACCAATATAGAATATGCTTCTAATACAAATTCTAATTTTATGTTGGAAACGGATTATTTGGATGATCCTCAAAGGCCTGGCGCAGTTATGGGTCCTAAAACCGTTCCTCGTAAAACATTTAAGGCTATTGAAAACAATATTTTATCTGAGGAGCAGGTCTACAAAGTGCATACAAGTATACCTGATTCGGTCTACCGAGAATTCGTTTAGATTTCTACTTTTTCTTCAGATTTCAATTCCCATTCCAAGTTCAATCTCCACTGTCTACACCATGCTTCAATAACATGTCTTTCATGATTGGAGCCTACAAATTCAGTAATTACAACTTCTTTCCCTCTTTTAGACATTTTAAAAGCTCCCGTCATTCGAGTTGAACTAAAAATTACATTACAGGCACCTAATCCAAATTTTTGTTTAACATCTTCACTGAGATAATGGGCTAATCGATCGCCTTGATTTAGTACAAAACTACCTTGAAATAAATGTCCTTTGATATAGTTTAGATCCTCTTTAACAATCCAGTATAATATCTCACTTCCTTCCTTCAGAAAACCTTTGACCAATATATGTTCTTTTTCAAGTTTAAGTAAGATACCTCTAAGTTCAGCCATAGGAATCTCTCCCTTTAGAAGCATTCCAAGACCTTCTGCTGAAACTATACCAAAAGACAAGATTAGACGTTTAACAACTCTAAATCTTGCTTCTTCAGATTCATAAATTCGATTAACAGGTAATGTCCGATAATTCCCTCTAGTAGTTCTTACTAAATTTAGTGATTGATATAACCTAGCCAATGAAAGCTTGAATGAATCAGGATCCATCCCACTCCTTCGATATAGTTCTTCTCTTGGCAATCCTTTCGAATCAATCGCTAGAGCTAATAATCGTCTATCCTCAGGCTCAGGTGACACATTTCGTGCATCCCGATAAACAATAGCGTCATTAACCTTACAATAAGTTGAATATCCTGGAATCATTACACCCTGTACTAATTCCATTTCATTTCCATAGTCTTTAGGATGGAAGAAACGCCCTTGAACTCTCAGTGACAGTTCATATTCCGAGCGTACACCTCCCAGTTCACGAAAAGCTTCTGCTGCATTTGGGAATCTTTTCTCAGGGTGTATTCTTTGTCTCCATAATAAATATCCATATATTTCTCTCTCCTGATATTCACGGTTTATTACTGGACCTTTAACCAGCCAGTTTCTAATTCGTTGATATCCTTTGTCTTCGAATTGTTTTACAATAGATTTATCTAAATCTTCAACTTTTGTATTTGCAAATGCTTTCACTCTGATTATATTACTATGGAAATTTTCTTGATAAGTTGAAAATTCATCTAAACCATCTAAGAAATCACTAATTTTGGTATTCTCATCTAAAACAACTTCTCTAATATCTAGTAAGCCTGACATCGCCCAAGCTTCCATATATCCAGCAACCATTCCTCCTTGAATAATGGGATTTGTCCAAGCTTCTCCATAGCTAGAGTACATTTCTCTACGGATATGTGTAAGCATCGGATCTCTCCATGAAATAACTCTCACTTTCTTCTCTTCTTTCGTATTTTTAATAGTTTCCAATTCTTCTTTTAAACAATATTCAAACAAACGAGTGGCTCCAACAACAACAATCTTTGCTACCAAATCTTCTTCTTGTAAATTATTTAGAATTGCTCTTGTAACATTTAGTGGTAATCCACATTCTCTCCTAAGTTCAGCAAAAGTTAGAGGTCCAGTACTTCTTAATTGGTTGAGAACTATTTGTTTCTCAGGTAGTTCGGGTGCTGAATATTCATTAAGTAATCTATAACGGTTATGAGTAGTCCATGGATTTCTATGTCTATTATAGCGATGAATCATTAATTTTTCTTCAAGAGCCCGCAGTGCACCATCAATTAATTCGGTTTTAACCTCTAATTCTTTTGAAATTTCACTTTTTGAAAGTGGTGGGCTTCTTCTGAGCATATCTACTATGAGGTTTTGGATTTTGCCATCAGGTTCTTTTCTGAACAAAGCTTGGTACATGCCTATTTTGTTTGCTGGAACATATCTTAGTTTTCCTGCAGAAAATCTCCCTTGCAAAATAGCATCAGAGTCTCTCCATTCCCACCATTCATCTAAATTTGGATTATCCAATCTGTGAAAGACGGTTCTTGGAGACGGCACATCATTATGTTGCTCAAATAGTGTTTGAAGATTTGGAAATTTCTTAAAAATCTTATAATCAAGATATTCTCTTAATATTTTTTCCGGAACAACATCTACGTCTCCTAGAGATTGAGCCTCTAAATAAATTACATCCTCAGCCAGTAAATATTGAGGTGTGCTTCTACCAAGTATAAAATTTCCACCTTGTATAGTACCTTGTTCCTCAAGTTCATCGAGTGATTGGCTTACAATGTCTTCTGATAATCTAAGATCAAGTGCAATATTTTCTTTAGACTGAGGTCCAACAAAACCCAGGTGACTAGTAATCAACCAATCTAGTGCTTTCTCATACGATATTGTTTTTACTATTTCTCTTTTGCGAACACCATCAGGGGTTTTACAAATTAGATATCTTTTTTCTAATTCTTTACAAATTTTCTTTGGTTTAATATCTTTGACACCGTTTAATTTTAGGTATGCATTTTCTGCTTCTTTAGATAATTTTTTATCTATTGCATAAATTACCTGATAATATGGTACTAGTTCAGGTACAACAAATAAATTATCTTTGTCTCCAGTCCATACAGATTCAACAATTTTTTCTTTTATCATTTCATGACATAATTCTTGCATTTCAGTTGCAGCCATATCTGACATTCTGTAGATTGATTTTTTTCTATCGTTAAGTAAATAAATTCCTCCAATTTGTTTGATGGCTTGAATTATCCCTTCTCTTGTTCCAACAATCGGTCTTTTTTCATTAAAATGTCCATCTATTAGTTCCTTCTCAAATCTTGGTTTATCTCCATCTCCTTGCTCTAGAACTCTTCCTAAAACTTGAGCATGCAATTCTCTTAGAAGTGCCGATCGATCTTCCATTAGCACAATATCACTTAATCCTGAAAGAATTAGGCTGTGCGAGAGAGGGGATGGAACTGGTGAATACGTTCTGTATTTTATTTTTCGTTCTCCTTTCAGAATATCATCAATAATAATCTGCGCATTTTTCAAATCAAAGGCATCATAGAGGACTTCCCGATATGCTTCTTCTAACATAGGGAATGAATCTACTTCGTTTATAGCTTCTAAAACTTGAGAGGTACGTAATTGTTGTCTTGGTAATGATATTTCTCTTCCTTTGTAATTACGTAAAACCATAAACGAACGATTTGCACAATGTCTAAATCGTTGTGCAAAGATTTCAGTATTTGTAATCGCTTTTCTCAATAGAGGTTCTAATGACTTTGGCAATAATCTGTCAGCAATTCCTTCAATAGCTAATCTACTTGGGAAAGTCAGCAGAAATGCATCATCACTGAGAGATATTCGAACACTACTTCCAATTTCTTTACCTAGTTTAAAAGCAAATGCTCTAGATAGTGCATCATTTACTCTTCTTCCAAAGGGGAAATGAAAAATAGCCCCACTTCGACCTCTGTTATCGATATAACCTTCTACCATTAGTTGTTTGTCTGAAGGTACAAATCCGCAAATCTTCTTTTGCTCATCTAAATGTGAAATAATAGTTTTAGCAGCGCCTTTATCCAGCCTAAACTCTTTTTTAAGCCATTCAATAATTTCTTCTTCATCTAATTCTAGTTTATTTTCTACTTCAGCTCTAAATTTGCCAACTGATTCAGATAAATCAAACGAACGGGGCAACATTTCCCCAGACCATGAGGGAACAGTTGGTTTTCTTCCAAGCCCATCTTTTACAACTACGGTTGTTCTATTACATTCTAAAAATTGGTAAGTTCTTCCACCTAAAACAAATATATCATTTTTTGAAAGGTTCTCAACAAATTTTTCTGACAAATTCCCAAGTTGAGCTCCTCTTCCTTCCAGCACAACGGTGTAGTTTATTTCTTGAGGAATGGTTCCAATATTCATGTTATAAATTTGGCGTGATCCTCTCTTTATTCCTATGTCCTTATCCTTTTTATTATACCAAATTTTTGGATACACACCATGTTTTTCTAACGCGTTCCCACCTAAAAAATCTAGAACATCCAGAAACTCATGTTTTGTTAAATTTCGATAAGGGTATGCAGAGACAACCAATTCATACATTTCATCGCTGTTCCAATTACGATCAAGAGACATTCCAATTATTGACTGTGCAAGAACATCAGTTGCTTTTTCGGGTATTGATACACGGTCAATCTGGCCTTTATACGCAGATCGAACCAAAACAGCACATTCAACCAAATCATCAGGATCGAAGACAACTAATCTTCCTTTGGATATGGCTTTTAGATCATGTCCAGCTCTGCCAATTCTTTGTAATCCTTTAGCAATAGATTTAGGTGACCCAATTTGAACAACTAAATCAACATACCCTATATCAATTCCTAACTCAAGACTTGTCGATGAGACAACAACATCCATCTCACCACCTTTTAATTTTTCTTCAACATCTAAACGCATTTCTTTGGATAGGGATCCGTGGTGTGCGGCCAATTTTTCTATCCCTCTTTCTTTAAGTTGGATTGCAATTGATTCAGTTCCAGATCTTGTATTAGTAAAAATCAAAGTTGTACGGTGATCATTAACTAAATCAACAAGTAAATCATACATTTTTGAATTTATTACTTCAGTAGAATGTAACGTTAAATTATCAACCGGGCAAATAACTTTGAGATCAAGGTGTTTTCTTTCTTTAACATCTACTATGTTAACAGGTCTCGGTTTTCCTTTAATAAATCCTCCTAAAAACCCTGCAATATCCTCAATAGGAGCTTGTGTCGCAGATAGCCCAATTCTCACAGGTTCATTATCAATAAGTTGTGCTAATCTTTCAACTGAAAGGGAAAGATGGGTTCCTCTTTTGTTATTTGCTAAATCATGTATTTCATCTAAGATAATGTATCTTGTTTTTCGGAAATGGTCTCTGAATTTTTTGGATGATAAGAGCAAACCTAAGCTTTCGGGTGTGGTGATTATAATGTGTGGTGGTTTTCTAACCATTCGAGCTCTTTCTTTAAGGGACGTATCTCCTGATCTCACAGCGACTTTAATTTCAGGTACATCTATATCCAATTCTTCCGCTATTTTCATCATTTCATTTAGTGGTTGTTTTAGATTTCTATCAATATCATTTGCTAATGCTTTGAGAGGCGAAATATAAATGGCATGAACTCCATCCTCAAATTTACTTTCGCGGTGTATTTTCAAGAAATCATTTATAATACTGAGAAAAGCAGTTAACGTTTTTCCAGATCCGGTGGGACTAGAAACTAGAACATTTTCCTTATTATGAATTAATGGAACAGCCATGGACTGAGGCGGTGTCAAATCATCAAATTTTGAATTGAACCATTTTCTAATAAGTGGTTCAAAACCTTTCAATACTTCCTTCTTGCTTTTTCTATCAGTTATGTAATTTACCATGTTTTTCGATAAACCATTTACCACCCATTAGCGACGGGTGTAATAGATTATGGGTAATACATTCCAAAAAAGCAAAAGTTTGTGATAAACTCTTTTTAGACCCTCTCCGTCGCCGCAAGAGAGCCATCGTGGCTAAGGGGTATAGCGGTGCCTTGGTAAGGCGCAGGTCGTGGGTTCGATTCCCACCGATGGCTCCATTATTGTACGTAGTATGCTTTGTGACCCTTTGCCCATTTTCTAATGTCTATTATTTCAACGTTATTAAATTCAGTTTTTAGTTTATTTTCTACAGTATCAAAGATATCTTCATCTTTTCCAGGCATTGAACGTGATTTTATCATAAGGAAACCACATTTTGGTTTAAAGAAAAGATAATTTCGAATAAAAACATCTAATTGGTCACGTTGTGCTATATCTTGATATAAGATATCAGGTATATTTGCATGGGGTTGGTATGTTCTTGGAAAATGTGCATCACCTAGAAAAGGTATTATGTTTTTTTCTTTTTCAGCTAAAACAATGAGTTCAGCCATTGCTGTAGGTGAAATGTCTACACCAACAATCCTACCTTCTATGCATATTTTGCTCAAAAAATTGACTGTATTTCCTTCTGCAGCTCCTAGGTATAGAACGGTACTTTCTTTTGCAAATGGCCAGTGATTTCCTTTTCCTAATACATACGCCGCTAATTTGGAATGATAAGGATTCCAGGCAACCCAGTATTTGCCATATTTTAGTTCTAAAAATCCTCTTTTCTTCCGTAAATTATTGGGGAGTTTCATAACTAGGCTAAGCCTTGTTTTTCAGCTTCTATCGCTTCACTTATGCCAGAATCTATTACTCCAGTCCATGGTTCAGCTCCGATAATATTGGTTGAGTCAATACCCTCTACCCATAATTCTAGTCCTTCAAAGCTACTTCTGTTTCCTTCCGGAATAGTAAATTTATATTTTGTCGATTCAGTGGTTGGCAACCCAACAGACCATACGACATGATTTCCTTCACGTTTTCCAGGCTTTGGTTCAGCCTCTTTTATTTCATGTCCTGGAACCGCTACTCTTAATTTGAAATTTGCCGATCGCAATCGATAATTTATTATTTTTATTTCAACTTCAATTCGGTCATTTTTAAATTCAATATCTTCTTCAATCCAAACAACATCCATTATAGCGGCGACAACTTTGTCTAAATTTGGTACAGGTTGCCCTACTATGCTTGAAGCTTTTTCAGCTATAGCAGGTAAAACTTTTTGCACTAAGTCAAATTTTTCACTAACTTTTGCTCTTTTCTTTTGTTTTTTAAGATGCCTTGACAATGTTTTTGCGTTATTTCTTAAAGCTAATTTTATTTCTTTCTTTATTTCTTCAATATCAGCAATTGCTTCTTTAGCTTCAGATGTAAAGGGTATGTTCGTTGATGCTACATGTACTAAAATTATTGCAGGGCCGCTTGGTGTTCCCTTTCCTTTTTTCTGTTCTAATCCATAAGTTCTCCAGTTAATTCCTTGAACAGCTTTTGTAATTGCACAACCACCGGCCTGATAAAGTAGCGGAACACGATTTGCAAATCTTAGAACTTGGACAGGTTGATCCTTTGGTAGATTTCCACCATAAACCATTCCTACTTCAACAAGAAATGGAGTTCCTGCAAAAACTGAAGGCGTTCTACTAATTGGTAAGGTGTAAAACTCGGGTCTGTATTCTTCTAAAACTTGTTTCAATCCGAGCTTGATTAATTTAGGCCCAATTGGTACTAAAATTCCACTTGTTGGCGTTCTGATTGATGTAGTTTTGAATGCATCAATCAATGCCTTAGCTTCTAATCTAGTTATATCTTGAGGCCTTACATAAGGAGAGAGTCTAGCTTTTATCAAAACGTCACTTATACTTTTAGTACCCATAGATGATAAATCTTTACGTAGAAAATGCCCCATTTGGTATTCTTTACTATGATGAGCCATTCTCATCAATTGTCCCAATTCAACGCCATGTGGATGAGGTTTAACTCCTTGACTTGGAAGTTTTGGAAGATCAGAACTTCCTCTATCAAATAAGAATATTTTCTTATCAGGGTTAGTAAAAATTATTTTAGCATGCGGATTAACTATTGCAGTTGATTTTAGGTATTCTAATACAGAAGGTCTAGCTTCTCTGTATCTGCCTTTGATTGCAAATTCAACTCTTGTTCCATGATATTTCTCAGGATAGATTCCATCTTCATCAGGTTCACCGTTTTCATTTTTCCAAACAAAATCTTCAGTTCTTTCAACATTACCTCTATTATTTCTAGTATCGAGTTTCATTGCTATTCTAGTTGCTAGATGTTCTTCAGATATTCTTGTACTAATGATTGCGGATCTTCCAGTTGTTAGTTGTCCATACATTATAGCCGCAGAGATTCCAATACCTTGTTGTCCCCTTGACTGCTTTCCACTACCAAATCTTGAACCATACAGTAATCTTCCAAATACATTTGGTACATTTTCTTCCACTATTCCAGGTCCATTATCTTCAATTGCAATACTAAGTTCATCTTTGCCAAGAGTTCCAATTTCTACTTTCAATTCAGGAAGAACTCCAGCCTGCTCACATGCATCAAGACTGTTGTCAACACCTTCTTTCACAGCAGTTATCAAGGAATGTGTGGGATTGTCAAATCCTAAAATGTGTCTATTTTGTTCAAAAAATTCTGAAACAGGAATATCTCTTTGCTCTTTAGCAAGTTGATGGGCTTTAGTAGTCTTTTTTGGTTTCTTTTTAACTTCTTTTTTTTCTACTTTAATTTCTTCGACATGAGGTTCTTCAGGTTCATCATCTTCACTTCTGAAATCAAAGGTCATCTGGTCCATTCAGGCCCTATAAGCACCAATAATTAAGCAGTACCCCTTCACAAATAATTTATTTTACAAAATCGGGACTTAGGTATTTGATTCTTGAGTAAATTTCCATTCCAATGGCCACATCCCAACGTAATTTTTTTGTATTTAACTATTACAAAACCAGGCTTCACATCCGTTTCAGGTTCTAGATTTAAACCATTACAATAATCGGTTGTTTGTTTTTTATTTAATTCAATAACATTTTTATAGATTTGATTTCCAAATAGTTGAAGAAAATTCGTTGTTGGTTTTGGTGTCTTATTTAATCGGAATACACATATTCCAATGCTTTCAGGATTTATTCTTTCAATTTTATCGGGACCAATAAAAATTCTATTTTTTGAACCAAGGTACCAATTATAATCATCAAATATTTTTTTTGAAATATCAAATCTTTCTTTGCAATAGTCAAGAATTTGCGTTTTTTTTTCAAGGTTCAGTGATGCTAACATTTTTCCATCCTTGCTACAAAGAAACCATCAGTATCATTTTGGTGGGGCCAAATTCTCATACATTTTTCTACTTCTTTATCATATATTTGTCCATTCCATTCAGTTATCCCTTTTCCGGTTTTTAATCCATTAAGATTAATTCTTTTAAGATCAATTGATTCTTCTGTGAGAATTTCGCTAACAATTTTTTCATTCTCATCTGGAGAAAATGTACACGTTGAATAAATTATTGTACTTCCTTTAGGTGCCATTTGACAGGCTTTTTTCAATAAACCTTTCTGTAGTTTGCTAAATCTTTCATAGTCTTTTTCTTTCCATTTTCGGGCTACAGCATTTTTTTTTCTAATAGTTCCTTCTGAACTACAAGGTGCATCAACTAAGTATAACTCAGCTTTTGTGTTTGGGAATGATTTAAAATCTCTTAATGATACTGTGGTGTTTGTTACACCTAAACGGTCTAAATTACCTCTTAGTGATTTTATCCTTGTATGTCTTGAGTCATTAGCGATGATATGTCCTCTATTCTGCATCATATCTGCTATTTGGGTGGTCTTTGAGCCTGGCGCTGCACAGCAATCTATAATTTTATTCTCTTCAATTACATCTTTTACAATTAATGGAGGTATCATTGAGGTTAATTCTTGAATATAAATTTGACCCGTAAAATGTTCAATACTACTCCCTAAATTTGTAAGATTTGATACAAAAGCATTATCATTCCATTTGACTTTCTCTATTTTGGAATCATAGGTTTTTAGTTTTTCTAATACTTCTTCTTTTTCTCCTTTAAGTGTATTTACTCTGAAAGATTGCTTTAATGGTTCATTTACGAATTTAGCAAATTTAGGGGAATTATCAACAATATTACTGTAACGTTCTATAATATTTTGTTTTACAGTTTGAAAAGCACCCATACCTAAGCCCTTAACACGCGGGCTTTTGGTTCTTTGATATTAGCCATAACATTTCTCGTATCAATAATTAATCGGGCATGTTTGCCTATTAGTTCATAGTCAACGTTTGAATGGTCTGTAGTTATCACAATGGCGTCTTGATTTTTTAAATTTTCCGTATTTAATTCTAAACTTTTCTGGGAATTAAATTCTTTGACATAGGGATCATGGTAACTGATTTTGGCTCCTTTGAATTGTAGTAATTCCATTATTTTTAAAGCTGGAGATTCTCTTATATCATCAATATCTTTTTTGTAAGCAACACCCAGAATCATTATGTTACTTTCTCTAATGCTTTTTTTGTCATCATTTAGCGCTTTCCCTATTCTATGAGTTATATTTTCAGTCATTTTTCTATTAATTTCACCAGCTAACTCAATAAATTTCGCCTCCGTATTGTATTCTTTTGCTTTCCATGAAAGGTAGAAAGGATCAATGGGAATACAATGCCCCCCCATCCCCGGTCCTGGATAAAATGGCATAAATCCAAATGGCTTAGTTTTAGCAGCGTCTATAACTTCCCAAATATTAATGTTCATTCTCTCAAGGACAAGTTTCAGCTCATTTACCATTGCAATGTTTACAGCTCGGAATATATTCTCCATTAATTTCGTCGCTTCAGCAGTCTCCATTGTACTAACTTCTACGGTCTCTAAAACTATGTGTTTGTACAGGCTACTAGTTAGCCTAAGACAATTTTCTGTAAGTCCTCCCATTACTTTTGGGATTTCTGAAACATCAAACTCTTTGTTACCTGGATCTTCTCTTTCAGGAGAATAAGCAAGAAAGAAGTCTTTACCTGCAATTAGACCAGATTTTTCTAGAATAGGTTTGACAATTTCATTTGTTGTTCCAGGATATGTTGTCGACTCAAGCACTATCAATTGTTCTTTTTGGAGGTTTTTGCTAATTTCTAGTGAGGCACTTTCAACATAACTCATATCAGGTTGTTCATGTTTGTCAAGAGGTGTGGGAACGCAGATAATTAAGCAATCCATATTCTTAATTCTAGAAAATTCAGCAGTTGCGGAGCCTTTATTTTCCACAAATTTTTCCATGGATTTTTTGGTTATGTGTTTCATTATCTGCTTTCCAGCATTAATGTCATCAACTCGTTTTGTGTCTTTATCAAATCCTAAAACAGTGAATCCTTTATTGGAAAATTCTAAGCCTAATGGAATACCAACATAACCCATTCCAATAATTCCAATTTTGGCATCTTTGCTTTTGATATTATCTTCGAGTTGCTCCATCAAGTCTCCTATGAGTGTATTAAAACTACAAGAAGGGGGTATAAATTACGTTATATTTCAGTCATCCATCCGAATTTATCATTTGTAGTACCAAATTGAATTCCGGTAAGATCATTGTACAGTTCATTTGTTATCTCACCAATTTCCCCTTCTGAAAAGATATGTTCTTTTCCTTGATAATTAATTGAACCAATTGGCGCTACTATTGCCGCAGTCCCTGCACAAAAGACCTCATCAGCATCTAGTGCTTCATCAACACTTATTCTCCTTTCTTCAACTTCCAGCCCCATCTTGTTCTTTGCTAAATGAAGGATAGAATCTCTTGTAATTCCAGGAAGTATTGATCCCGTTAATTCCGGAGTTACAATTTTCCCATTCATTACCGCAAAGAAATTAGCGGCACCAACTTCTTCAATATATTTTTCCTCAGCTGCATCTAAATATATGACTTCTGCATATCCGTTCTCTTTTGCTAATCCACTTGGCAACATTCCAGGGACATAATTCCCTATGGCCTTAACACCTCCAGTTCCTTTGAGAGGGGCTCTGTGATAGTCATTAGTAACTACTAGTTTAATGGGAGTTAATCCACCTTTGAAATAAGGCCCTACAGGAGTTACATATACTATGAGGCTATATTCAGTAGAGGGGGCTACACCCACTCCTTCTCCAGATCCAAATATAATAGGTCTAACATACAGTGCACCTTGTTCAGTATTAGGGATATAGTCTGTATTATCTCTTACTACTTTTTTGACCGCATCCAAAAAGAGTGAACTTGGAATTTTAGGCATAGATAGTCTAACACAACCATTTGCAGCCCTTTCGGCGTTCATTTCTGGTCGAAACATTGCAATTCGGCCATCTTCCCATTTGTAAGCTTTCATTCCTTCAAAAAGGCCTTGCCCATAATTTAATACACCGGCAGCAGGAGATAGGCTCAAATTTTCAAAAGGAAGTATTTTTCCAGTTTCCCATTCACTCCCTAATTTACATTTTGCTACATACATTGATCGAGTTCTAGTAAAACTAAAACTCAAGTTGTCAAAATCTATTTCGCCCGGTTTCACTTATTATTCTCCATGAATTTTTTCAGCCTATCCTCTAAAACAGGCATATCTTTTTCACTTACAAAAGAGATACAAACCCGCAATCCTTCATGCCTATTTGAGCCGGTCGATTTTAGCGTAATTGTTGAAATCCCATACTTCATTAATTCAATCATTAAATCAGTACCATCATAATTAGGATATGACATGGTTAGGTAGAATCCATTACCTACCGTTTCATCCATGTCTTTTTTATAAACTTGCTCGAAACCATATTTTAGAAATATTTGGCAGACTCTTTTCGCTCTCTTACCATATTCACTCGTAACTTCAACAAAGTTGTATTCACCATTTGTAGAACTTTCTAACATTTTAGTTAAGGCAAATTGCGCGGTGTGGGTTGTACCTGAAGTAGTAACATATAATCCGCCGAGTGAAAAAGCATGTCCAAATCGTTTTCGTCCACAAAATTCTTCTAGTTGAGAAAATTCTTTTTTGTTCAAAGCAGGTGAAATAATTGCAAGTCCGCATCTTGGGCCCGGAAATGAGAACGCTTTTGAGGCTGAAATCAATGTAATCCAATTTTTCCCAAATTTACCAACTGTAGGGATGTATGGTTCTACATGAGGTTGGGAATAATCTTTTCTGAAATCCATTCCTAAATATGCAAGATCTTCAATTGCTAGTATGTCATTATCATCACATATTTCAGCTATACTCTGTAATTCTGATTCAGTTAAGCAAGACCAACTGGGATTATTAGGAGAAGACCAAAGTAATCCACCAATATTTCCTTTAGATATTTTCTCTTTGATAGCTTCTAATAATTTTTCACCACGATTATCATAAAGTTCAATACCTTCATTATTTAATCCTAAAAATTTTGATTGATACCGAGTTACAGGAAATGTGGGATCTAAGTAAAGAATCGTATCCTTTCCCTTATGCATATTTCCGGCTAAAGCTTGAGAGATATAGCCCCCCTGTAGAGATCCACAAGTAGGTATTACATGTTCAGGTTCAACGTTTACATCTAAGAATGCTTTGACGAATTTGCTACCGGCTAATTTTAATTCAGGTATTCCATCAAATGGGGGGTAAATACCTTGGAACCCTTTGTCTATAGCTTCTTTCTCAGCTTCTTTAGCAATGTTGGGAGTAGGAATATTAGGAATTCCCATTTCCATTCTGACAAATTCAAGGTTTCCTTTCTTGCTTATCAGTGTAGCTAAACGGTTCGTTTCCCGAATAGAAAGATTGTTGGGGTTGAATCCAGTTTCATCAAAGATTTCTTCTAAAACATCTTTTGAAATTGGTATCGAATCAGTCAAATATGGCCCCTCTATAATCAGTTTAGTAGACCCTTGCTAAAAGGTTTGTACAAACTTTATAATTCACTTTTTAGATAGTATAAGTGATTAATATGATGCCCGTTGAATTGACAGGAAATTTATTTAAAGAATTAAGAGGACGGGCTTGCCGTATTCTTTCAGATGATGGATGGACTCAGTCTAGTCTTGGCAAAGCCTTAGGTGTAAGTCAAGTAATGGCAGGAAATTATTTGCACACATTACCGACTCATTACAATGAGCCAATCGAAAGCAATTTGCAAGCTGCTGCAATATCTTTAGTGGAGATTCTCAAAAGTGGCGATGCTTCCCGGTGGTCACTAAAAATAGAAGTAGATGATCAGGAGCTTAGTATTAATTTTCCAGTTCAGGACTCTAGAGAAAAAACGTTGATTAAAATCACAGAAATGCGCAAACGTTTAGAAAATGCAATTCCTTTATTATCGCCACAAGTTCGAGTTAATATTGCAATGGCCTCTAATGATGCTACTACTAGCTCTGACATAGTAGCATTCCCAGGACGATTAACTCCAGTAGGTGGTAAAGCCCGTCCACTTTCTTCTCCCAAATTTGGCAGTTCTTCTCATTTGTCCGATTTACTCCTCGATTTACGAAAGTTTGATTCAAATATTTCGATTATCATCAATCTCAGATGGGATTCTATAATTTCAGAATTACTAAAAGAATTGAATGTGAGCTCAGTTAAATTGAATAGGAATGGTGATGATTTATCTATTAGTGAATCTGCTATTGAAGTTGAAGCTTTAATTGATGAAGGGGGTTATGGTTTTGAACCATCATTGTATATTATAGGGAATAACTATGATAGGGTTTGTAGAATAGTAGAGGATTTAGCTAAATCTATGGAAGCTATGGCATGATTTCATCAGGTATTGCCTATCTATTGCTATTTCTGACTCTTTTATTTTTTGGTTGGTTGGGCTTAAAATCATCAGGTGGAAAGTGCCTAGATAATGATGATTTTTTGTCAGCTAGGGGAAGTCAGAATTGGATAATGATTGGTCTTAGTTTGTTTGCATCAGGAATGGGGATATGGATTCTATTTACACCTTCTGAAGTAGGATATTATGGGGGGTTCTATGATGTATTTGGTTATGCCTTATCCTCAGCCACACCCTTTCTTTTATTAGCATATTTAGGTCCTTTAATTAGAGATATAACTCCAAATGGAGTAACACTTGCCGATTATGTTCGTCAAAAAATGGGCCGCCCTATGCAACTTTATGTTGGTGCAATTTCTATAATTTACATGTTCACTTTTATGTTTGCAGAATATATTGCAATTGGACGTGCAGTTGAATTTTTATCAGGAATTGACTTTTTAATTCCAATAGTATATGTTGCTATTGTTACAACTTTTTACACCGTAATCGGAGGCCTGCCTGTTTCCATTAAGACAGACCGTATTCAGTCATTTTTCATAATTTGGTTGATAATTTGTGTTATTTTGTTTATATTTGGCGAGGGCACTAATGATATTCTAAACGATGCAAAGACCTACAATCCAGAGGATGATTGGAGCATAGGCAGTATAAGTGATTACTCAACTTTTGAAGCTGGTTTAGCTTTAGTACTAGCTATAACGGCTGCTGAAATGTTTTCTCAAGGTAATTGGCAACGCACTTGGGCCTCAAAAGATAATGAAGCTTTACAGAAGGGAGCTTTTCTAGCATCAGCATTGTGTTTTATTGCCGTTTTATTGTTTGGATTCTTAGGAACTGTTGCAGCGGGCCGCGGTGCTCTTTCAGATCCTTCAATAGCCTTTTTTGAATTGATGCGTAACTATTCGGAACCCGTTTTAGCTATGTTTTTAGTTCTTGGAGTTGCACTGGTATGCTCTAGTATAGACACACTTCAGAATGGAGTTGTTGCAGTAGTTTCTAGAGACTTAACCGATTCTAAGCTTGATGTTGTTCAGGCAAAATATGTAGTAGTTGCTATAGCACCAATTGCAATTTTTTTGGCATGGTTTTATGCAGACGAAGCACTCAGCGTCTTTAGAATCTTTTTGATTGCAGACTTATTTGCAGCAGCAACGGTTCTTCCAATTTTCTTATCTTTGTCAGATAGAGTAACAGCGAATGGAGGTTTAGTAGGGGCTATTTTTGGATTAATTTCTGTAGTTATTTATGGTGCTTATACTTCAGATTTACAAACGGGAATCGATTATCTAACAAATCCTGTTAATGAGTATGGTCTTGCTAATCTGGATGTTTTCTTATCTGCGCTTATTGGTTCAGCTTTTATGACCATTATAGTATCCGAAATAGAAAATACTCAGTCATGAGGTAAAACAAAATTACCTTGAATTACTAGTAAATTCCCACTATGGCATTCGATGGTCACTTCACCAGAAGATCCAATTTCATTGTGTATACCACGCCCCCCCATTTTCAACTTTTCATGTTGTAGTTCCCATCTTGCACCATCAATACTAACGCGCGCTTCAGGCATTGCTACAAGTGAAAAAAGTGTACTTTCCGAACCTTTGATTATCTTTGAATCTGTCACAGCTTCCACAGTAAATTGTTCGTTAATTAGACTAATTTTCGGATTAAATGCTAAACCTAATGCAGCTAATGTATGATCAATCCTACCTCCAGACCATCCAACTATCTGAATTTCAGTAGCACCTTTTTCAAAAGCATAATCTACAGCTTTTTCTAAGTCAGTTTTTTGAATATTTTTATTTGAAACAATCCATTCTTCAAGTTTAGTTGATGCTTTATTTGAAATAGAATCCAAATCACCTATAACTATATCTGGAATTATGTTATATTTCAATAATCTATCAGCTCCTGCATCTGCAGCTACAACTAATTTGTCTTTTGCCAATTCAATAACTTTACTTTCTAATGGTCGGTTACCTACTATCAGTGCTTTCATATTATTACCTAATTAGTGTATCTTTGTTATTATTGATTTGCTTTAAATATTTCTTTCCAAAAAACGTGAATAATTTACTCCTGAGATCATTCTTTTTTACTTTATTTCGGTAATTTATCTTATCGTAAATGTTCATAAAATTATTCTGTGCATGGTATTTTTTTCTAATACTTTCATATTTTTCTTTATCAAATTGATTCCAAAAATCTTCATAAGTAAAATAACATGTTGAAAAAAACCCTTTGAAAAGCCCATGCTTGAACGAGAATTTCTCAAACGCTTGATTTATTTTTTTTGATTTGATGTTGGTATTTTTGATACCATATATTCCCATGTCAAAGATGATATTATCGTTACAAAGTTCAGTTTTTCTTGTACAAAATATTTTATCAGGATGATGATTATCTATGATGGGGCATATCCAGCGAGGGTATGTTTCAGTCATTTCATCTGCTAAATTCATGGCATCTTTCAATTTTGATAGTGGTACTCCTATGTCAGTAGCAAGAACATATTCATCTCTAGTATAATCACCAACAATGTGATTAGCTGCATGAAAGTATTTAGAAATATTATATTTTCCGTGGCCCGGAGACGAGTCTAATATATTTCTAGACATTAGTGAATACATCAATCCAGCATAAACAAAATCTCTAGTTTTGTAAGGAGTGTATAGATAATGCCCCCAAAAAGCAGAATAACTATATCTTTCCAAATAGTCCAATAATCTCAAATAACTATATTTCTTTTTTTTCGCTATTTGTGCATAAACACACATATGACGTTGCTTCAAAATATCTTTATCTTTTATGATGGAAATATCGTTTGGATTCACATCAGCAACAAAATTTGCAGCTACGATAGTATAATCGTTTTTTTTATTCGCAAATGCTTCAATAAAATCATCATTTTTATCACTAATTCGTTGTTTTAAATCCTCGTAAAAGCTTTCGAAGGAGTTATAGTGAAGATAATTTACTTTAACATATTTTTCACAGGAAATTAATTTAGTTTTTACTCTAGTGATAATTCCCATAGTCCCATAAGTCCCTGCAATTCCATAGTACAAATCAGAATTTTGCGTCTTTGAAACGTTTTTAATTATTTCACCATTGCCTAAAACAACATCAAAATCAATAACATTATCATTAAAAAATCCGTGAATATAAGAACTGGATCCAAGCCCCAATCCAGCTAAACATCCACCTACTGTGAAATTGTCTCCTTCAGGTAGGGACGGAATGATTTTTTTTCTTGAAATTGTGGACCTATTTACTTTTCCTATAGTTACGGCCGATTCACAGTCAATAAAATTATCATTTACGTCAAGTATGTTGGTAAGATTACTAGTATCAATTCGCGTTTGGTTTTTTTTAAATTTCAAATCTCTGTAATTATGCCCCTTTCGGTTTGTAGTAATTAATTTTTCATTTTCTTTGATAGAGTTTGAGATGTTTTTTACTTTTTTATTGTATTTCTCGTAACTCATACGTTTGCCTTAATATTTAATTGATATAAAAATTGCTATGCTAATTTCAGTGCCCCGTTCAAATAGGGATTTTGTTTCTTTTCTATCCCCAATTCAGTTTCAGGACCATGGCCTGGATAAATGATAGTTTCATCTGGTAGTGGATATATTTTCTCAGTAATAGAATTCATCAATTGTTCTGTACTTCCACCAGGTAAATCTGTTCTTCCTAAACTTCCTCTAAAAATAACATCACCGCCTATCAAAATTCCTTTGGTGTAAAAGCAAAGGGAATCTGGGCTGTGCCCAGGACAATGTAAAATGCTAAATTTCGTCTTTCCAATTTTAACAATGTTTTCTTCATCTAAATACCCGCCTTCTTTTATTTCTGAAACTGCATATCCAAAAGCAGCAGCAATGGGGCCAACTTTTCCAAGCATATCTTTTCCTAATGGAGAAATCTCAAGAGGTAATTGTAATTTTTCCATTGCAAGATTTGCTCCCGCAATATGATCTACATGACAGTGTGTAGCAATGAGCCTTACAATGTTCATTTTTTCTTTGCTAGCAATATCCAGAATCATCTCAATTTCATCTCCAGGATCAAAGAATATCGTTTCTCTACTTTCTATGTCCATGGCTAAAGTGGCATTCATTATGAGTGGTCCTACAGGTAGCTGAACGACTTTTAGTGTCATATTAATCCTAAAAGGTAATTGCACCTTCTGGTGATATTAAAGTTCGGTTCATGTCTTTTTCAATTGTAATGTTTGGTCCAATTATGCAGTCCTCTATGACACTTTCATAACTATTAACATAAGATAGTATAACTGATCTCCTAACAACGCATTTTTCCATTTTCACATCAGAACCTATTATTGCATTGGGGCCAATAATACAGTTTTGTAATTCTGCATTTTTATGAATCAATGAAGGCCCTCTTATCTTTGCCCCTTTGTGGACAACAGTACTATCTTTTCCAATACATTTGAAATTTGCTTTGAGATATGACTCCGGAGTTCCTGAGTCAATGAAATGCCCTTCAAATGGGAATCCATAAAGTCCATTTCCGGCGATTTTAGGATAAATATCTCTTTCGATTGAAATCTTCTGATTTGGAGGTATCATTTCGAGAACTTCAGGTTCTAATAGATAAGTACCGGCATTGATTAGGTTTGATAATTCAGTACCTTTTTCAGGTTTCTCTTGAAATTGTAATATTTCCCCATTTTTTAATTCGACTACACCAAAGCGACTTGGGTCTTCAATTTCCCACAAGGCAAGAGTTCCTTTGGCTTTAGTTTTGATATGTTGCTCTAACATTTGGTTTAAGTCTATTGAGCTTACAACATCACCATTGAACACAGCAGTCGTGCCTGTAACATAATCAAAACAATTTCTCATAGCACCACCAGTTCCTAACGGTTTGTCTTCAGGAACGATTATTATTTTTTTTCCTATTTCTTTCGTCCTAAAATATTCTGTCATTTCAGCTAAGCCATAATTAACTGCTAAAATGGCCGTATCAAATACATCCGGTAGTTTCCTAACCATCCTTTCTACCATTGGTATATTTGCTAAAGGAAGCAATGGTTTTGGGATTGTATGTGTTAATGGCCTGAGCCTCGTTCCAAGCCCACCAACAAGAATTATTGCTTCCATCTTATCAGTTATCTAGACGATGATGTATTAATGTTATACATGCTGAACTTAGTAAGCTCTCTTTTCCCAAACTAATCTTAGGTAAGATTTTTAATATTTTTATTTCTTCTTCAGTTGGATCTTTGTCATCTCCAAGTATGAATGTATTTGCTTTACCTATTGTTTCTCCACCATCTTCACTCAGAAGTATAGGATTAGGTAATTTCTTTAAAATTTCATCTAAACCTATTCTTTCCATGGTTATTCCAGGGCTCGTTTCCATTGCGTTTGTCTCATTTTTGTATTTGATTAATCCATTTCGGATTAGCGCAGCTGTTGAGCGTTCATCCGGATTAAGATAACGTATTTTTTCGCCACTAAAATGAACCGTTATAGGAGCTTCTGGAGGTCCATTTAAAATCAACCAAATGTCTGTATCTTGTCTTATGCTATGTGATTTCCAAAGAGCAGCGGTAACACATCTAACTAGAACATCAAGTCTTCCAGCACCTCCGCAAAGATCATCCAATTTCCAATCCGCTATCGTATGTGCCCGATGTCCAATTATCACAAAGTTTCTGTTAGCCAAGAATAGAGTCTATACTGGTTGGATTAAATTGGTGCGGGTGCCGGGATTTGAACCTATATAGTGATTCCAGACTACAGCACATTCGATTAGTCCAATATTATTTATTTGGCTTCTTCTTTCGGGTTTTCTTTTTTGGAATTTCGTCTACCATTTCCGCATCTTGAATCTCATCATCGAAATCCCATTCTTCTATTTTACCAAAATTATCGTTATTCATTTGCCTCATACTAAATGTTGCCATTATCACAGCCCCACAGGTAAATGCCCCCATTCCAAGCCATATTGAAGGATGTTCAGTAATGCCTAAATAAATTCCAGAAACTGCCATCCCTGCCAATCCAATCCCCATAATCGCTTCTCCAGCAATTAGGCCTGATGCAAACAATATACCCGGCCCATGTAACTTCTCTTTTTCACTAGCTAATTTTTCATCCTGTCCTTTCTTGAATAACTCAGGTCTAGATTTCTTTAGTGGTGTATCAAATCTTTTATCAATATACATCTTAATCATACCTCCAATAAAAATAGGGATAGTCATTTTCAGACTTAGATACATTCCTACAGCTACAGCCATTATTGAGATATTTAGCCCCCCCCTTTCGTTAATCCACCATTGTGTTGCAGCTACAAGCAAACTACCTGAGAATAAAAATGCGGCGATTGCACCCTCTAAAAAACCTCCAATAAAGAAAAGAGCATATGCACAAATTAGGATGTTGACGTATTCTTCAGTATGTCTTAGTGCTATTAGACAGAAGGCAATTCCAGATCCCATGAAAACCATAGACCAATCCATTCCTCCACCTAAAATTCCATTTGTTATGCTAGCCATTAGGAAAGCCTGAGGTGCTTCTAATTCTCCACTTAGTATTTGATCAGATAATAAATTTAAAACAAGGGGGATTGCAACAGCTCCTGCAGCAACACCAACAACTTGACCAATTTGCTGTCGCCAAGGCGTTGCTCCTAGAATATAACCAGTTTTCAAATCTTGTAAATTGTCTCCAGATATGGCACCTGCACATGCAACAAATGCAGCCACCCCAATTACAGCAACCTGTAATTCAGCGGTATTTTCACCTCCATAAACTAGACTATTAACCAAAGCGAATATCGTAGCAGTTAGGATTACTACAATAATTGTAACGCCTGAAAGTGGATTATTACTACTACCAACAATGCCGGCCATATATCCTGCAACAGCAGCAAAGAGGAAGCCTGCAGTGAATATAATTAGTAAAGAAAGAATAGCAGGGAGTAATAGACCCGAAATAATCCATACCATAAAAAACATTGGAATTGCCATTGCAGCACTAGTTATGGCTATAGAACGAGCGGGCAAATCTTCATCGGTACGTATATTTTTAGCATCTGGAACATTTGATTTTGTAGCATCAATCATTTCAGTTATGCCTTTGAAAAGCGCTTCTCTCATTACAACTAAGGTATAGAGTCCACCAACTAACATGGTACCAACTCCAACCATTCTTCTTCTACCATTTATGTGGTTGGCATAATCACCATAGGTGAGTATCTCTCCATTAATTATTGCATTTAGAAATTCATCTGTAGGACTCAAAAGTGTGCTAGCAATTGGCATTATCACTACGGCACCTAATAATCCTCCAAAAAATACAAAGCTTGCAATAGCAGGCCCTACAATATATCCAACTCCAAGAAGTGCAGGTGAAAATTCAGCTCCCAAGTAGAAAGTGGTTTTTGATTTAGCATAAGCTGCAGTTTCACTTAGTTTTCCAGTTAATGTGTAAAAGCCATCCCATCCATGCTTCCATAATCCTAGACTGACATATTTTCCATTAGCCACAACTGCCGAACAAAGTTTGTAAAGAGATCCAAAGGCTAACCCTACAAAGATAGGCCTAACTTGAGCACCTCCTTTTTCACCAGCTATTAGAACTTCAGCACAGGCCACTCCCTCGGGATATGGTAATTTTTCTTTTACAATAAATATCCTTCTTAAACTAATTGAGAACGACACTCCAATTGTTCCTCCAACCAATGCGATAATGAACGTTTTAAAGTATGGAAATTCCGACCATCCTACTTCTCCATTACTGGTCTGGTTCATGACTAGTAGTGCGGGCAAAGTGAAAATGACGCCGGCAGCCAATGATTCACCAGAGGATACCGCAGTCTGAACCCAATTATTTTCTAGAATGTTTGTACCGTTTGATAGATTTGTTTTGGCCAAACTTCTTAACACAGCCATAGAGATTACAGCTGCAGGTATTGAGGCACTTACAGTCATTCCAACATATAGTCCAAGATACACATTTGCAGCAGTCAGTAAAAATCCTAAAACAATGGCTAGAATTATTCCCTGTATAGTTATTTCAGGGAGAATCTTTTGGGCTGAAACATATGGTTTATGAGTGTCAGTTGAAGCCATAATATATCCTCATTTGTAAAACCGTGATTAATGCTTATGCCCCTCCTCAGTTTTTAAGCTACCACTCTCTGACATTATGTGAGTGAAGGTCTATCACTATCATTCTTCCACGATTCTGGTTTCACTAGGCAGAAGTGTTCTAAATGTAATAGTTTCTTCTGGTCTACTGTTGAGCGTGAGCTTTGTGGTGATGCACCTTGTGTAGAATATTCATTCATTGGAAAACCACTTTTTTCAAAACCTATGAATTTAGATGAGGCTCGTGAATCATTTCTAGCTTTTTTTGATAAGCACAATCATACAAGAGTTGAGAGAGCCCCAGTCGTAGCTCGTTGGCGCAATGACATTTATCTTTCAATAGCATCAATTGCAGTATTTCAGCCACATGTAACTAGTGGTGCTTCTAAACCACCAGCTAATCCTTTGACAATATCACAGCCTTGTATTCGTTTGAATGATTTAGAATCGGTTGGTCGTAGTGGTCGCCATTTAACAACATTTGAAATGATGGCACATCATGCTTTCAATACAGAAAATGAGAAGATTTATTGGCAAAATCACACGGTTGAACTCTGCCATGAGTTGTATACAAGCCTAGGTTTGGATGGTGCAAAAATCACCTATAAGGAAAATCCGTGGGTTGGAGGAGGTAATGGTGGTGAAGCTCTTGAAGTTCTAGCAGGAGGCCTTGAACTGGCAACTTTGGTTTTCATGGATCTCGAAGAAGATTCTGATGGCGATATAGAACTCAAGGGTATAAAATTCAAAAGAATGCCAAGATCGATAGTTGATACGGGTTACGGCCTTGAAAGATTAGTTTGGGCTTCACAAGGCACACCTACAATCTATGAAGCTGTGTTTCCGGAAGCTGTCACATATCTTACACAAAAGGCAAATTTAGAGGAACTATTACAGACATCAGGCTCACTTATTTCAGAGAATGCAAAGTTGTGCGGTGTTTTATCTGTTGATTATGGTTCTGATTTAACAGAATTAAGGCAGATGGTTCTTGATCGTCTAAACGCTTCAGGCCATAAATTATCACTTTCCGAATTCACTTCAATAATAGAACCTTTGGAGAAATTGGTGACGGTATTGTTCCTAGCAATGTCAAGGCAGGTTATTTGGCACGTATGGTTTTGAGACGAACAGTGCTTTTGTTGAAAGATATTGGTGTACCCACAGCTCTTCCAGATATGGTGTTACATCACATAGATAATTTCAGTAAAACATATCCTGAGCTTAATAACAATAGAGCACACATAATGGACATGGTGAATTTGGAGATTGATCGCTTTAATCAGACACTTGAAAGAGGCCGCAGGACAGTACAACGGGCGATTGATTCAGGCGGTATAAACCAAGACAAATTACTCGAATTGTATGATTCACAAGGATTACCGCCTTCTGTAGTAAGTGATTTTGCAAATGAGCAAGGGCACACAATTGAAGTTCCGGACGGTTTCTTTGCTATGGTTGCAGATCGCCATCAAGGGGGTGCAAAGGAGGTAAAGAAGGACCCAGAGGCTATAGGTTCTGAACCAACAGCCTTAGATTTTTATAAAGACATGGAAAAGCGTTCATTTTCTTCAGTAGTTTTACTCTCAGAAAAAGGGCAGATATCCTTGAAAAATACATTATTTTATCCAGAAGGAGGAGGACAGCAGAGCGATTTAGGTGTCATTAATTGGGATAATAATGAAAGTAAGGTTATTGATGTACAGAAAATAGGCGATGTAGTAATTCATTATCTGGAAGGCGAAATTCCGAAAGTAGGCATGCAAGTGAGAGGCATAGTCGATGACAAACGCCGTTCAGGATTAAGTATGCACCATACAGCCACTCATTTAGTGGGGGCTGCAGCTAGACAAATTTTAGGTCCACACGTTTGGCAGGCCGGTGCATCTAAGTATACTGACCGAGCTAGACTAGATATTACGCATCACCGAAGACTAACACGCGAAGTTATTGATAATTTAGAGACTACTGTCAACCAATTAGTTTTAGCAGATCATCCGGTGACAACTAAATTTTACAGTAGAGAGGATGCAGATAGAAAATATGGTAGTACACTTTATCAAGGTGGAGCTCCCAAGTACAGAGACGTCAGAGTTGTTGAAATACCAGGGATTGATGCGCAGGCATGTGCCGGTACACACGTTTCTTCTACCTCCAAAATAAAGGCCGTCAAGTTTTTGAGGACCGAGCGGATACAGGATGGCGTGGAACGAATCGAATTCTCAGCAGGCCCAGACGCCATCAAGGCAGCACAGAAGGAAAGAGCTCTATTGGAAGAGACAGCTGAAGAGTTAGGCGTCCCAATCGACCAAGCTCCATCCGCAGCTCAAAAATTTGTTAAAGAGCGGAAAGAATTACGAAGTCGTGTATCATCATTAGAGAAGGAATTAGCATCGTTTAAATCTTCTGATCTCGAGGTTGAAAATATAGGCAGTATTAAATTTTATTCAAAAGATATGGGTGATGCGGATTTTGGAGAAGTTCAGAAACTAGTACGAGAGATTACTTCAGAGGAAGGTAGTTTAGCAGCAATGAGTTGTGCAAGTGGAAACAAGGGTACAGTAGTTTTAGCCAAATCCGATTCGGTCAATTTAGATTGCGGCACAATTCTTAGAGAGGCATTAACTTCAGTTGGAGGTAGTGGTGGTGGTAAGGATTCATATGCACAGGGAGCTTGTCCAAAGGATAAACTATCAGATGCACTTTCAAAAATTCGTAATTTAGTTTCTTAGTTATCTTGTTTCTACCATTATACAGGAATTTATCAGATATTTTATATCGTGGTTTTTTCTCAATAATTCTTCTAATTCATCACTTTCTGATCCCGGCTGGAACCAGAGATGTGTTATTCCTAAGTCTATAGCTTTCTGAGCTACCTTAATTGCTATTTGCGGAGGTACTACAAAATTGACAATGTCTGGCAAGCTATCCATCATATCAATTGAGGCATAGGCTTTGTCTCCTTCAATTTCATTTTCTTTAGGATTTATAGGAACAATATGGTATCCTTTGTTTCTGAGGTCTAGATATATTTGGTTCCCAAACTTGGAAGAGTCATTTGAAGCACCAATTAGTGCGATTCGCACGTTTTGTTCTTTCATTTTTTGTAGAACCATTTTGGTTTGTACATTAACTCGGTTTTTAATGTTTGAGATTTAATGCGGAAAGGTTTCTAAAGTTTACATTTTTTAAGCATTTAAGTCCGGGGGACTATGTCCCCCGTAATTTTTGTATTCCAGAAAAAGATATTTAATCTACCTTTCAAGCAGGCAGTTAATGGATTTAGTAGTGGTTGAGTCCGGTGCAAAAGCCAAAACAATTCAGAAATATTTAGGTAAGAATGTATTGGTAAGGGCTTCTATAGGTCATGTTCAGGACTTACCTACAAAGGGAAAAGATGGCAGTAAAGCATTGTGGAGCCATACTGATACTAGTCTACCAGATCCTCCTTGGGATTGGACTGAAAGAGCGGAAAAGATAGTCAAACGTATTATTTCAGATAGCCGTCGTAAGAAGGTAGATAGAGTTCTTATCGCTACAGATCCAGATAGGGAAGGAGAATTTATAGCCTGGAGACTTGCTGAGTTGCTTTCTGAATTTGGTGATATTCAAAGAATTACTTTCAATGAAATAACTGAAACGGCGATAAAACAGGCTATGCAAGCAGCAGGTACAGTAGACATGAATCTTGTTGATGCAGCTAAGGTTCGTAGATTTATGGATCGTTTAATTGGTTATCGAACTTCACGCTTTGCTAGGTCTTGGAGCTTAAGTTCCATGGGGCGTGTTCAAACACCAACGTTAGGTTTTGTTGTTAAGCGCGAAAAAGAAATACAAAAATTTATTCCAACACCTTATTGGGCCGTTCAAGCTATTGCCTCTGGAATAGATTTTAGAGTTCGATTTCATGATAAGGATGATCCTTTAGTCTGGAAAGATGAAAAAGGAAAGATTGATGTTCATCGTACAAATGATTCAAATTTGGCCAATAAAGCCTATGAATATTTGAATTTAGAATCTCAATTAACAGCTAAAACGGTGTCTTTAAATAATTACAAAAGACGTCCTAAACCACCTTTTACCACAGATACATTACTTCAGGCTTCTGGAAGCAAATATAGTTGGCGACCAAGCAATACTATGCGTATCGCTCAAGGACTTTATGAGGCAGGCCACATAACATATATGCGAACGGATTCAACGCGTACTAGTGCATCTTCACGTGATAAGGCAAAGAACTTTATCACTTCAAAATGGGGTTCTGAATTTATCGGAAAAGGTTCTATCGGAGGGAAACCAAAACCAGGTGTCCAAGATGCACACGAAGCTATTAGACCAACTAATCCATTATCTGAATTACCAAATGGATTAGATGAATCTCAGACACGTTTATATCGTTTAATTTGGTCAAGATTTATTGCTAGTCAAATGTGTGATTCAAATTGGACAAGTATGAAAATTCAGGCACAACTTGAAACATTTGATAAATTATTGGATGGAGATACCAAATGGAGAGTAACACCGGGTTGGGAATCTGCATTTGCAGCAATTGATCGAGCACCTCCTTCTTCACCACCTTCTCCTGAAATTACAGAGGGTGGCAAAATTAAGTTGGATAATAAAGAAGATAATCCAAAATTAATTGAGGATCAGACAAAACCCCCTGGCCGCTATACACAACATGGTTTGGTTGCTTTGATGAAATCAGAGGGTATTGGCCGCCCTTCTACATATGCTGCAACTATTAAGAAATTATTGGATCGTAAATATTGTAGTGACACAAAAGGTCGCCTCAAGTCAACTGAGCAAGGAGAGATGCTTTGTGATGAGGTCGTACCATTTTATAATTCCGAAAAAGAAAAAATTAGTTTATTTTCTTCATCTTTTACTTCTGAAATGGAATCGGATTTAGACCAAATAGAGACAGGTCAACAGGATGGTGCCTCGGTATGGGATGGTTTTGTTAATTCATTTAGGCAGCTTCATGAAGCTGCAATATCAAAAAAGAAGGAGACGCCTACTAAGCGTCAATTGGATTATTATATGCGCTTAGTTGCGTTAGTTTCTAATTCAAAATTAGAAAAGATTATAGGTAATGAAGAGCCACATAAAATGAATGGTGAAAGAATAGGTGAAGTCATTGATAAACTTAAGAAAGCTACAGAAGATATTGCACTTCCAGCTTCTGTAAAGCAAATATCTTACGTTCAAAGTTTGGCCGAATCATTAGAAATGGATGAATCTTCAGCATGTGGGTTAGTTGGAGTGTCAAACTTTAGTAATCTTACAGGTGGAAAATCGGGAACTGCAAGTGATCTTATTGGTCAACTTAAGAATGAGACCGATAGCATACCTAGGCCACCAAGTCCTAAGCAATTAAATTTCATTAAAAATTTAGTTAAGAAAGCAGACCTCGAAGAAGAAGTTGCATGTAAGTTAGTGAGCATAAATACATATTCCGAATTGTCTGGAGGTCGTCAAGGAACGGCTAGTAAATTGATAGAATCTTTGCGTAAAAAGTCAAGTAAAAAGTAATCTTTTAGAGATTAATTAGAAACCGAAGACCGTTTAAGTAAGCCCTAAATCCAATGTTTGTGTCGACTATCAGACTTTTGACAGCTTCTACTGGAAAAGCCGGTGATAAAACACTTCAAACTGAAGATTTAGCTACCGTTTTACCAAATATCAAAAGTGGGTGGTTAGACATATTAAATCCTGGTGACGCTGAAAAGATTTTTATGCTTGAAAAACTAAATTTTCACCCTCTCGCGGTTGAAGATTGTTTTGCAGATCCGGTTGATAGAGCAGAGCATTATGAAACACATCGTTTTGTAGTTTTAAAAGCTAGAGATGCCGATTCTGAACTTGATACGGAATATCTTCTTGTTTTCTTAACTGATAATTTATTGGTAACAGTTAGAAATACAGTAATTCCTGCAGTGGAACGATTTAGAGGCCGATATCGCTCTATTAGGCGTCAAAAAAGACTTGAAAGAGGTCCTGAATTCTTATTATATGAATTATTAGATTCTGTGGCGGATGATTGGATGGATATTTTATCTAATTATAGTGATAAATTAGATAATCTCGAGGATCGTGTTTTTGATATTCACAATCGTTATTCCAATTTACTGGAATCATTACACCAAATTAAACAGGACCTTAGAGAAATTCAGAAATCTATTATCCCACTCCAGAATATAGTTGGTAGATTGATGAGACCTGATGAAGAATTCATCTCCGAGGAAAATTATCTTTATTTTCGTGACTTAGCTGATGTGATTAAAGGATTAGTACTTCAAGTTGAGAATTATTCTTCAGGTGCAGCTTCCACAAGAGACACTTATCTTTCTCAAGTTTCAGTAAGACTTAGCGAATCAAATTCTCGTTTAAGTGAAGTAATGACTACTTTGACAGTTATTGGTTCGATTATGCTTCCTCTTTCTCTTATTGCAGGTATTGCAGGTATGAATGTTGGTTCGGATTTTGATTTTACACATGTTGTGTCAGTTATGATTGGATTTGCAGGGATTATGCTTTTCTATTTTTACCGTAAGGGGTGGATTGGACCCCAAGAATGAAAACATTTAGCCACAAATTATTGAAGAGTGAATTATTAGAGGATAGACAATACCAATCTAATATTTCTAAGGCATGTTTAGAGCAATCAACACTTGTTATTTTACCTACTGGAATGGGTAAGACAGTTATTGCACTTAGAATTATTTTAGAACGAATAACTCAAGGCCAAATTTTGTTGATGGCACCTACTAAGCCCCTTGCTCAACAACATTCAGATTTCTTCAAGAAATATATTGATGCAGATGTGACTTTATTCACGGGGGTAATATCACCAGAAGAACGTAAACCACTCTGGAAATCTACGCAAATTATTGTTTCCACTCCACAAGTAGTTTCTAAGGATATTGAGAATGGCCGTGTAAATTTAGAAAACTTTTCGCTGGTTATTTTTGATGAAGCACATAGAGCGGTTGGGAATTATGCGTATGTCGCAATAGGTAATCATTATTTTTCTGTAGCAAAGAATCACTTGGCTATAGGGATGACGGCTTCGCCAGGGAGCTCAAAATCTGAAATTATAAAACTCTGCCGAGGTATAGGAATATCTGCTGTAGAAAATAGAGGTGATACTGATCCTGATGTTGTTGCTTACATCCAGCCTATCAAAACACGATGGGTAAAGGTGGAGATGCCTGATTCAGCAAAACATGTTGCAAATCAATTAAGAAATCTTCAAGATTATTTGTGTGGTAAACTGTACAAGCAGGGGTTTCTTGACCGTCCTCGAAAAATTTCCACGACAATGCTTCTGAAAGCTGGTAAGAATCTTCAAGCGAAATATATGCAAACAAAGCCACAAACACCTCCACAAATCTTCAATTTGATGACGACTCAAGCCATGGCTATGAAAGTGGCCCATGCAATATTAACAGTAGAAACTCAAGGTTTGATTCAATTTGTTGACTATGCTGAAAGAATAGAAAAAGATGCTAAAACAAAGAAAAAGGGAAACCGTGCTAACAAATGGCTTTCATCAAATTCCGATTGGAAAGTGGCTTTACAAATTGCGAAATCAAATAAACAAGATAATCCAAAATTAGACCGTCTATTCGAACTTATAGACATTCAAATTCAAACGGGTTCTTCTCGTTTTATCGTTTTTGCAGAGATACGACATACGGCATCTATAATTGTTGAGGCTCTAGAAAAATTGCCAGATGCTAAACCCGTTAGATTCGTAGGCCAAGGATCACGGGAAGGCGACAAAGGTATGACCCAGAAGCAACAAAAAGAAATATTAAGCCGTTTTCGAGACGGTGAATTTAATATTTTGGTGGCTACTTCAGTGGGTGAAGAAGGTTTAGATATCCCCTCAACAGATGTAGTTATATTTTATGAACCGGTTTCTTCAGCTATAAGACTCATTCAAAGAAGAGGAAGAACAGGACGAAATAGACCGGGTGAAGTATTTATCTTTGTAACTGAAGGAAGTAGAGATGAAGCGGCACTTTGGAGTAGCCGAGGTAAGGAACAAAGAATGCAAGATTTATTTTCAGCAGGAAGAATTGAATTTGATTTGTCTAATAGTGACGAATTAGTGATTCTCAAATCAAGTAAAACCTCGGAAATAAAAACTGGACAAACCACATTTGATATGGAATAAGAACTAATATTATACCGACCTCTGCATTGGTTACACATGCGTAGAAATCCAACAGTTCCGTTAAAAGAAGAGGTTAAGTACGGACACGGTTTTTTTAGAGGTGAAAAATGTCCTCTTAGTGATGAGGATGGAGTTTTAGTAATGTCCCCAAGACATTTGGACCAGTTTGGAAGAATTATGGCAGGAGTATTGCGCCATTTCCCAGACAAATTTGATCTTGAGATGGATAAACAAGGATGGGTTGAAGCATCTGAATTTGTAGAAGCGATAAAAACTCAAAGAAGAAATTTTCATTATCTGGAAACACGTCATTTACAAGCAGTCGTTGAAACAGATCCAAAAGGGCGCTATCAATTAGAAAATGGTAGGCTTAGAGCAACTTATGCTCACACATTAGATTTAGAACTTGATTTACCGACAGATAAAAACCCAGAACACCTTTATTTTGCCTGTTCCAAAGAAGATGCAGAGGAATATCTTAATCATGGTTTGTACCCCGGTGATCGTAATATGGTTCATCTTTCAAGTACAAGACTTAATGCACTCGAAGCTGGCCGCCACATAATTGGAAAACCAATTGTTTTATTGGTTGATGTAAAAACAGCTGAGGAAAGTGGAAATGAAATTATGAAGGCAGGTACCACAGTTTACCTATCAAAAGAAATATCTGGTGATTTTCTCAAAAAACTTCCAGATAGCACATAATTCCCATAATTAATATGGTTACGGACCAATATAATATGGAGCGAAGACAAGTATTTCGAGTTCTTATTAGCGTTAGTGATAAAGAAAACATTGTTGATTTTTCAAGAGCACTAGATCGTTTAGAAATTGAAATAGTTTCTACAGGAGGTACATACAAAACAATTTCTAAAAAAGGAATCGATGTCATACCTGTTGAGAAAGTAACAAATTTCCCAGAGATGATGGGCGGTCGTTTGAAGACACTTCATCCTTTAATTTTTGGAGGTATTTTGGCTAGAGATTCAGACTCCAAAGATGCCGAAAAACATAATATAGATTTTTTTGATATGGTCGTATGTAATTTGTATCCATTTAGAGAAGCCGTTTCTAAGAGAGTTGATTCGGAATCTTTGATTGAGCAAATAGACATAGGCGGCCCTAGTTTGCTAAGGGCTTCTGCTAAAAATCATACAAGAGTGGCTGTAGTTTCAGACCCGGCCGATTATAATTGGATTATTGATGAAATTAAAGCCGGTGGACTAACTTTATTACAAAGACAGGATTTGGCTTTGAAGGCATTCAGGCACACGGCTGAATACGCTAGATTTGGAGAGGAAGGCTTGCCAACATCTTTACACATTTCAGGTATTGGCAGTCCACCTTTAAGATATGGAGAAAATCCACATCAGGCTGCCATTTTCTATTCCGATAATTTGTCATTTGGGCCGTCTATTTCGAGTGCAGCACAGTTGCAAGGTAAGCAACTTAGTTACAACAATCTTCTCGATTTTGATGCAGCATTGTCAATTGTTACTGAGTTTAGTGAACCAACGGCCATTGTCGTAAAACACACTAATCCTTGTGGCGCAGCTAGTGCAGAAAATTTAGAACGAGCATATGAGTTAGCAATCAATACAGATCCTCAAAGTTCATTCGGAGGAATAATCTCTTTTAATCAGGAAGTAAGCCGCAAATTGGCAGAAAAAATAATCTCTTCTTTCAAGGAAGGAGTTATTGCCCCTTCATTCACTCAAGGAGCTCTAGAAGTTTTGTCCGAAAAAAAAAATCTAAGGGTACTTGAGACTGGCAGTCTAGAAGATTACGAACGCAACCCAACCCTACGTTCATTGGACAAAGGCTGGCTTCTTCAGGAAACAGACGAGGCAATGATTGACATTTTAAATTGTGAAGTAGTAACTAAACGTAAACCTACAGACGAAGAAATAGCAGGTCTACAATTTGGTTGTAAAATAGTCAAACATGTTAAGAGTAATGCAATTGTTTTTGCGAAACAAAAAAGGACTGTTGGAATTGGTGCTGGTCAAATGTCAAGAATAGATTCTGTTAAAATTGCAACTTTCAAATCAATCCCAAATCCCAAGGATAGTGTGATGGCCTCAGATGCTTTTTTTCCATTTAGAGATGGAATTGATGAAGCGGCTAAAGAGGGAATTACTGCAGTTGTTCAACCAGGGGGTTCCGTTAGAGATCAAGAAGTTATTGATGCTGCAAATGAGCATAATATGGCTATGGTTTTCACAGGTATGAGGCATTTCAAGCACTGATGGAAGAACTCTGGATATTTTGTGGTGTTTGTGAAGCGGAGTGTCCACACCAAGTTTTGAAAAGCAGAACATCTTCTAAACGAGGTTTTAGTTTTCAAGGAGTTGTGAAATGCTTAGAATGCGAATTGACGGGCCCTATTGATATTAAAGAAGAACCTCCGGTTCAATTAAGACTGCGCATATCTGATGACAGTGAAACTGAGAAAAATATGTTGCAGGTTGATAAAGGTATTTTACTTTCAGTCGGTGAAACGCGTCCACATCCTGATGGTTTGATTCTAATTACAGGTCTTGAGGTTGGTAATAAACGCCCCTCACAGGCCTATTCACAAGATAATCCAATAGTATGGGCTAAAAAAGCGACCCATGCAAAAATTCGTTTTGCAATACATGATGGCGAATTAACAATTTCAGTTAAACAAGAATTTGAGGCCGGTGAAGAATTTCAACTCGGAATGAGGATACGCATTGAGGGAAAATTAGCAAAAATTAAAGCTATCCATTTGTTTGGAGGAAAATCGGTAAAGATGGCACACGCATTGGAAATTTCTAGAATAACGTGCTTTTATTTACCAGATAAACAATCAGGTATGAGAAAGGATAAAAAGAATGGAAGACAAAGCAGAGGCTAAATCAGAATCCGAAGATTTAGATTCTTCAACAGTAGAGGATAATGATAATATCGGACCTCCAAAAATTACTTCTCGGGATATTCTTAAAATAATTTTTTCTAGAAAAACGGCACCTCATGCGCTTTTTTTATCTATATTTTTAATTGTTTTAGGTGTCTTTAGTAGTCGTTCTAGCCAATTTTCGGTAGATATGATTTTGATTCTTGGTTTTGGTTTTTCATTCGGTTATCTATTGGCTGCTTTCTTAATGAGATTTGATTCTTTGAAAGCTTACTCAGTTGGGACCTATAGAAAAATTTTATCACTACCAATAGGATTTTCTCTTTTAATATCTTCTATAATTTGGTATTTATTTGAATTCACAGATTATGCAAATCAGGTGAGGGATTTCCTGTCATTAGCTTTGGTTTTGATTTTTGTTTTATGGCAATTTGCGCAAGCTTGGTGGATGCGTGTTCCATTTAAGGAAATAGCCCTTAGTCAGATGATTAAAGTAAAAAGTAAGGATAAAAGTGAGTTTGGAAAGTATGCTAATATTGTTTCTCCAATCAGTTGGTCAGTCATTGGTTTTGTCATTTTCTTAATATTGGAATCTCAAGGAATTGAATTTAGCAGCACTTTCAAAGTTACATGGTTTGTTATGATGTCAATAATTGGAGTTGTATTATTTTATCTTCTTCATAGAATGTATTCTCGAAATTGGTCAGATCCGATGATTTCAGTGTTTTCGGCATATTTTTCAGTAGGGTATTGGAGTTTTCTTGCATATCATTTAGGTGTTATGTTATATTCAATGGAAAATCAACCAAGTTTTGTTTTTGATTTAGTATTTATGATAGTTACAATTATGCTTGTTATCTATTCACTATCTGCCCAGGCGTTGCGTTCAGAGGTAAGAAAGAATAAGAAAGAAAGTAAAAGAAACATTATGAATCGTCACAATGTTATTTTCTATGCTATTTCTTTTACAGCAGCTTATGGGGCAAGTAGTTTCTTTCTTGCGTCTGATGGCACTCTTTTTGTAAGTAACATTAAAACAGTTGGTTTTGTATCGCATTTGATTGTCATAGCTTCTGGAATTTTGGTTTTATTATTAGTTAACTATACGGCATTAGTTGGAAGAGGATTGATAGACAAGGGTTTTGTTGAATCAATGCGCAACCCAAAAGATAATTAGTAGTTTATCATGAGGACATTATGGCTTCGAAAATTCCACTAGGTATAAATTGGTTAGATTTGCTCACATTTGCTGCAGCTAAAGATCCATTTTTAGTTGGCCTTTTTGTGTTATTCATTTTCCCTGTGATTGGTAACACTTTAGGATTCATAATAATTACACTAATGATTATTTTGTTTGTTGGGGCTATTTGGTATTTTCACAATAATCAGATTTTTGCTGACTAAATCAAAAGTTATATTCTTCTCTGTTTCCAAACCCTTTTGAGTTATCTATCAGTCTAGCCCATTCAATTTCAAATTCATATAATTTTACTTTTTCTAAAACTTTGGATAAAGTTTCATCCGATTTTATGTAAGGATACTTTTCGAAGTAATTCATCCAATATTTTTTATCAGCCACATAAACCTCACCTTTGAGTTGTGCTCCTTTAATTATTTCCCACCTCAGTCCATCATCTTGTATTGTAACGGCACAATGAGGTTCCATTTTACAATTTAAAATATGTTCAGATTCGGGACTACTCACAAATATCAAAGAGGTGTTATTTTTGATAGGTACGTAGAATACGGCGGCAGCTGATGCAACTTTATTACCAACAGTAGCTAGAGTCATGGTATTGTGCTCTAATATGAACTTTTGAAGAGTATCCATTGGATATTTGAATTAGGCTTAAGTTTATAATATAGTCCGTGTGGCGCCTCACCCTGTAGAGGTTTTATTCACGTGACAACACACTACGACGTACCGGGTGAGCACTTAGTTGGCGCACTTGCCAACACTCTCAAGAGCGATGATGCTATTTCTCCTCCTGAGTGGTCCAGTTTTGTAAAGACTGCAGTGCATAAAGAAAAGTCACCTACACAATCAGATTGGTGGTATTTTAGAACGGCTTCAGTTCTTAGAAAGATTGGAGTTAATGGCCCAATAGGAACCGAACGTTTGGCTAAACATTACTCTGGAGTTCGCGATAGAGGTGCTAAACCCAATAGAAGCCGTGGTGGAAGTCGGAAAGTTCTCAGATTAATAATGCAACAACTTGAGATTTCAGGTTTGATAGTAAAAGCAAAACAAGGGGGTAGAGGTTTGACACCTAAAGGTCAATCTATCTTAGACAATACTGCTTTTGAAGTTAAGAAAAAATTAGAAAAGGAGATTAGCTCACTTAGCAAATATTAGTCATGTCCAGCAGAAAAGTTTACGGTAAAAAATTACGTTTAAACAAGTTAGTTAAACGAAATCGTAGAGTCCCAGCTTGGGTTATTCAAAGAACTAATAGAAATTTCACATCTCATCCTAAGCGCCATTTTTGGAGAAGGGGCAAATTACACAGGTGATGAAAAATGGCAGATGATGAATTAATGCAGGAGAGGTTGTACACAATTCCTTTGCGTAAGCTTCACAAAGTTCCACGTTCACGTAGAGCCCCTGTCGCTATGCGTATAGTTGAAGATTTCATTACTAGACATATGAAACCAGAGAGAGATGGTGAAATTTTGCGAAAAGCTTCAGAAGCCCGGAAAGGGAGTGGTGAAGAAAAGCAATTGTTTATCGATCCACCTGTAAATCAGTATATTTGGTCTCGAGGCATTGAAAAACCTCCATCAAAGGTTAGAGTTCGTGCTCTAAAATTTGAAGACGGAAGTGTAATAGTACACCTTGCCGAATAAATTTTATGACTTTACTTCAGAGAGATCTTTTCAATAGTCCATACTCTGGTGTTTTCTGCGCCACTAACGACTCGTTGACTTTCATCCCTCCAGGCATACCAAGCGACGATATGGAGGCTATTTCTGAGGCTTTAGGGACTCGAATTGAAGTTGTAACCATAGGAGGTAGTAGTGTTCTAGGAACTCTAATTGCAATGAACAGTAAGGGGATACTTGTTTCAAATTTGATTACGACTATGGAATCAGATAAAATTGAAGCTATTGCCTCAGATATAGGATTAAATTTTGGAGTTCTTTCTGAACGTTCAAATGCAATAGGTAATAATTTTCTTATTAATGACAGCGGGGGCTTCTGTAATGAGAGGCTGACTCCTAGATCTAAAACATCAGCTGAAGAAATCTTGGAGATAAAAATAGAGTCGCGTTCATTTAATCGGATGGATACGCTTGGAATGATTGGTTGTGTAACTAACAAAGGTGGTTTGTGCCATCCTGAAATATCAGACGAGGAAAAAGAGATAATGGAGAAAGTTCTAGAAGTTCCTGTAATGGAAGGTACTGTAAATTTTGGTATGCCATTAGTCGGTGCAGGTGTTATCTCATCTACGAACGGGGCAGTTTGCGGTAGGCAAAGCACTGGCATTGAGTTAGGCCGTGTAGAAGAAGCTCTCAGACTTTTCTAAGTTCGTGTATATTGTTTGCTATAGCACCTATTTCCAAATCAATTTCTAGTTTTATTCCCTTTTTACTGATGTCCAAATGATATTTGGTAAAATCTAGTAATTTTCTAACATTCTTATTCCTGTTTTCATCACATCCAAAAACTAGGGCGAGTTTTTTATTTTTTGATATCTCAGCAATTTTTTCAATATTTGTAACTTTGCTCTTATCTGGCCTAGATGTACAAATTACAGTTTCTCCAATTTTTCCAGTAATAGGCAAATTTGCAATTTGTATCCTTCCTTTTTTAGCTAGTTCTACTAATCTTTCACCACTTTCTCCAATGCTAGTGGAAGGTGCTATTTCCTTAGCAAAATTTAGTGGTGAATCATCGATTTTGAAATTTACTAAAATTAAGTGAAAGTTATAAGCAAAACAGACGGGTGCAATTTTAGCAATTAATCGTCGATGAGAATCACTAAAATTGTTATTTGATTTTGAGTTTACCAGTACTAAGCTTAGTGGAGGTGCCACAGAGTCGTTAGGGGAGTCCCTTTTAAGGGGGTTTATTCATTAGTTTCATTATAGATTTGAGGCCAAATATTGACTACTGAAAATACAGATACAATTCTAAAGATAAGCATAGAGAAAGAGATGCGTAAATCCTATTTGGATTATGCAATGTCAGTTATTGTAGGAAGAGCTCTACCTGATGCTCGTGACGGTCTTAAGCCAGTACATCGTAGAGTTCTTTATGCAATGAAAGAGATGGGCTCAGGCTCTCGTTCCCCATATAAAAAATCTGCAAGAATTGTTGGAGACACGATGGGTAAATACCATCCACATGGTGATCAGTCAATCTATGATACTATGGTTAGGATGGCTCAGAATTTTTCACTACGTTATCCTTTAGTTGATGGCCAAGGCAATTTTGGTTCAATAGATGGTGACAAAGCTGCTGCTATGCGTTATACAGAATCTCGCTTAGCAACAATTGCAGATTCAGTTCTGGGTGACCTTGATGAGGCAACAGTTGATTTTAGAGATAATTACGATGGTTCATTGCAAGAACCTACAGTTCTGCCAGGTCTTTTACCGGGTCTTTTGGTGAACGGTTCATCAGGAATTGCAGTGGGTATGGCTACTAATATGGCTCCACACAATCTTTCCGAAATATTAGATGCATTAAATTTATTGATGGATAATCCCTCGGTATCGATTGCCGAAATTATGAATGTTTTACCAGGACCTGATTTCCCTACAGGTGGTACCATAATGGGCCGTAAAGGGATATTTGATGCATACAGTGTAGGTCAAGGTTCAGTTAAAATGCGTGGTACGATAGTCCATGAGTCAGATACCAAGAATGAATATTTGATTGTTACAGAGATACCCTTTCTTGTACAAAAAAACCGTCTCTTAGAAGAAGTTTCTAAGATGGTAAGGGATAAGAAAATTGCAGGAATTAGAGATATTAGAGATGAATCTGATCAAAAAGGAATGCGCGTTGTTTTTGAGTTAAAACGTGATGCTTCGCCAATTATCGTTGAAAATCAACTATACAAACATTCAGCTTTGGAGACTAGTTTTTCTATCAACAATGTGGCATTAGTTAAAGGTCAACCTAGGAGGATGGGGCTTATTGATCTCTTGCAGGTTTATTTAGATCACCGTAAAGAAATTGTTACAAGAAGAACGGAATATCGTCTCAAGAAAGCTGAAGAAAGAGCCCATATTGTTGAAGGTTTATTACTGGCCATATCGAAATTGGATAAGGTTATTGCCTTTATCCGAAAAGCGGCAGGAAGAGACGCAGTTATTGAGGGATTACAAAAGAATTTCAAACTTAGTGAAGTTCAATCCAAGGCTATAGCTGATATGCGCCTTTATCAATTATCACAACAAGATGCCGAAGCAAGAGAAAAAGAGTTAGAAGAACTACAGAAAACGATGGATGAATTAAAATCAATTTTATTGGATTCATCTAAGGTTTCGGCAATAATAAAAGAGGAATTAGGTCAATTAAATGAGAAATACGGTGACGAGCGACGAACTCTCATTTCAGACTTTGATGGAGATTTAGCAACGGAAGATTTGATTCCTAGATCACAAGTTGTAGTTATGCGAACGCACGCAGGATACATTAAGCGAGTAGGCCTTGAAGAATATCAAGCTCAACACAGAGGCGGTAAAGGTCGAATAGGAATTAAAGCAAAAGAGGGTGACTTCCCAGTGGAATTATATTCAATGAGTTCTCATGATCACCTCTTGTTCTTTACAACATCAGGAAGCATGTATTTCCTTAAGGCTTGGCAAATACCTGATGTTTCACGTTATTCTAAAGGGACGCCATTAGTTCAACTTCTTCAAAAATTAGATGAAGGCCGGCAATCAAAAGATGAAAAAGTTTTGTGTATGTTACCAGTTGCCAATATTGGTGGAGAGGGGCATTATTTCTTATTTGGAACAAAGAATGGAATTGTAAAGAAAACGCGACTGGAAGAGTATTCATCTCGAATACAAAGGGCTTGGGTTAGAGATCAAGGTTTTAGAGCAATTACACTGAAAGAAAATGATGAATTAGTGGGTGTAAAAATTTCAGAGGGTGAGAGTCAAGTTATGCTTGCAACTAAGGAAGGGATGGCCAATCGTTTTTCAGAAGGTGAAATTAGAATTGTAGGACGTAATGGGCAAGGTGTAATTGGTATGCGTTTGAAAGAAGGTGATGAAGTTATTGGCATGTCTTTGGTAAATGATGAAGAAGTACTGTTGACAATAACAGAAAAGGGATATGGTAAGAGGGCAAATGCAAGCAATTACAGACTAACCCGAAGAGGTGCTAAAGGCGTTAAAAACATAAAAGTTGATGAAAAGAGTGGAAAAGTTGTTGCAACTTTAACTCCAGGTAATGCTAATCAGGTTTTAGCTACCACGTCTTCAGGTAAGGTTATCCGTACACATATAGACACAATAAGGCAAATCGCTCGTGTTGGTCGAGGTGTCAAAGTAATGGCAGTTGATGAGGATGAAACTGTAGTTGCAGTAGCTTTACATGATGAGGATGATGAAGAGAGAAATGTTGATACATCTCCAAATGATGAGCAAAATTGTCCAGAATGTGATGTTGGTAAGTTAATTCTTGATGATGGCAAATATATTTGTGGTACTTGTGGATTGATAAAGGATGCGTAAAAATCCTGTAAAAGACATTCAGATTAATTCTAATACAACCTTGGAAGATTTAATTTCTCAATTTGGAGAGGCAGGAGGTTTTGTAGCATCTAAAATTCCAACAGCAACATCAATTATTAAGAATATGAATGAAAATGAATGTACAAAATTCTTATCATTTCCAGCAGATATTATGGCTACAGGTACTCGTGGTTTAATTCGGCAATTAGTCGAGAATGATATGGTTGATGTGGTGGTTACCACATGTGGAACTTTAGATCACGATATAGCTCGAATCCTAGCAGATTATTATCATGGTGATTTTGTAATGGATGACGAAAAATTAAGAGAAGAAGGTGTTAGTCGTTTGGGTAATGTCTTAGTTCCTGATGATTCGTATGGTATTCCTATAGAGAGTTGGATACAGCCAATTCTGGAAGATCTTTATTCACAGGAAAGTCGTTGGCCCCCTTGGAAAATATGGCATGAGTTGGGTCTTCGTTTGGCAAAGGAAGAAAATAGCTCGGAGTCGTTTTTGGTTGAATGCGCTAAGAAAAATATCAAGGTTTTTGTTCCAGGTCCTACAGATGGTGCCGTTGGTTCTCAATTGTGGCTATTTTGGCAGAGTCACAAGGATTTTACTTTAGATGTTTTAGCCGAAGAACATGAACTTTCAGATATAGTACATGAAGCAAATTCTACAGGAGCCTTGATGGTTGGCGGTGGTATATCCAAACATCATACTATATGGTGGAATCAGTTTAGAGATGGCTTAGATTATGCAGTTCAGGTCACTACTGCCCCAGAATGGGACGGTTCACTTAGTGGAGCTCGTGTTAGAGAAGCAGTTTCGTGGGGGAAAGTTAAACCCAAAGCAAGAAGAATAACGGTAGAAGGGGATGCGACAGTGTTGTTGCCATTAATTTTAGGTCCCTTATTATGAGAGCAATAGTTCGTGGAGTTTCAGATTCATTTGAAAACGCTTTAGCATCTTATTTTGGTAATGGTCCAACTAGTTTAAATGAAGCGAGATTACAGCATGTTGCCTATGTGTCAAAGTTGAAAGAATTTGGTTTATCTGTTAAAGAAATAGAATCTCATACCGATTACCCCGATTGCTGTTTTGTTGAAGATCATGCCGTGATAGCAGGCGATTCAGCATTAATTACGAATACCGGTCATGACACCAGATTAGGTGAAAAGGTGGCTGTTCAGGCAGCACTAGGTGAAGATTTAATTTTGGAATTTATGCCTATCGAAGCAAGAATGGATGGAGGAGATGTCCTTCAATTTGGTAATAAATTTTTAGTTGGGCATAGCAGTCGTACAAACAAAAAAGCAATAGAATGTCTTAGGGTTTTCGTCGAATCTCGAGGATTTGATTTACATGTTATTGAGGTTCCAAAACAATCACTTCACTTAATATCAATTTGTACTTCTCCTATGTCTGGCGTTCTTCTTGCTCCCGAGGGTTGGTTCTCACAATCTGATTTTCCAGATGATTCAGAGATTCTTTGGGTTCCGAATGAAGAAGCTTATGGTGCTAATGTTCTTCCTTTTGGTGAGAATGTTATGGTTCCTGAGGGGTATGCTGGCGTCACAGGAATTCTAGAAGAAAAAGGATTGATTTTACATCAGATGCCAATGTCACAATTCAGGGCAGCTGATGGTTCACTTACCTGTCTTTCTCTTCTTTATGAATAAAGTAAATAGTTAATATAAACCTTCAGTAGTTGCTATGCTATGGTTTCGATTGAGAGTCCTGCAAAGATAGAAGCAGCTAAAGGCAAACTAGGAGTTCTAATGCCTGGTTTAGGGGCTGTAAGCACTACATTTATTGCAGGAACAGTGGCAATTCGTAATGGAATTTCTAGTCCTATTGGTTCAATAACGCAAATGGGTTCTCTAAGATTAGGAAAAAGAACTGAAAAGCGAGAAGTCGGCATTAAGGATTTCGTTCCGTTGGCTAATCTTAATGACTTGGTTTTTGGAGGGTGGGATATTTTTGAGGATAATTGTTATGAGGCTGCAGTCAAGGCTGGCGTAATTGATACAGAATTATTAGATCAAATTAAAACAGAATTGTCATCAATTAAGCCAATGAAGGCCGTTTTTGACAAACACTTTGTTAAAAAATTGAATGGAACCTATGTTAAATCTGTCAAAGGTCATCGTTCTCGAATAGAGGCGCTTAGACAGGACATTCGTGATTTCAAGAAGAATAAGGGGTTAAATCGTGTTGTAATGATTTGGTGTGGCAGTACAGAAGTATATCAAGAGCCCAAGGGTTCAGTTTATGATTCATTAGACTCTCTTG